>UMDT01055847.1_pt1 | contig 25878 bp, 16 predicted proteins | sample 1964561 | NCBI WGS metagenome assembly UMDT01 (sample SAMEA4836001, study PRJEB28245) | human gut metagenome | biome: gut microbiome; material: fecal sample | place: Denmark | collected 2008
ATGCCTGGCAGGCCGCGGATGCCGGTGCCCGCTTGCTGGTGCTTCCGGAAGGGCTGATCGCGCGTGACGGCGATGATGACATGTTCGCGGCCGCACACGCGCAACCACTAGACGGGCCGTTCGTCACCGGCCTGAGACGGATCAGCGAAGAGCGTCATATTACGCTGATGGGCGCGGTTCATGCTGTGCCCGGCGCGGCTGATGCGGTGCCGGACAAGCCGGCGTCTTGCGCAACGGATTCCCGGGTCTCCAACGTTTTCGTCGTCATCCGTGACGGGGCTCTTATCGCGACCTATCGGAAGCTGCATCTCTATGATGCATTCGCCGCGCGGGAGTCCGATACGGTTCGCCCCGGTACCGAGCTGCCGCCAATCGTCGAGATCGACGGCTGGCATGTCGGCGTCATGACCTGCTATGACGTGAGATTTCCCGAGGTCGCGCGGTCGCTGGCCGTGCGCGGTGCTGATGTGATCGTCGTCAGTGCGGCATGGGTGCGCGGGTGTTTGAAGGAGCGGCATTGGAAGCTGATTACCGCCGCACGCGCGCTGGAAAACACGTGTTACGTGCTGGCATGCAGCGAAGTGAGTGCGCGCAACATCGGATGCAGCCGTGTCATCGACCCGCTGGGCGAGGTCATCGCGCAGGCAGGTGACGGACAGTGTGGGCTATGCGGTCAGGGCGAGGCGGGCGGACAGGCCGGAATGCTGATTGCCCGGCTGCACCGAGAAGTTCTCGAATCCGCGCGACGCACGCTGCCGGTTCTGGAGAACCGACGCTTCGCAGACCCGCAATTGCGGGATTGACACAAATTTCCCGTATGACGCGCATGCGGCCCGGGAATCGGCCACACGCGTCGCACGACACGCCCGGATTGCGCTGCACGAATGTCAAAGTGCACCGTTGTACTTCAGCGATCCCCTGACGATTGTGCTGAGCAATCCGGGCGTGTCGCGCTTATCGGAAGCGCAGATCGCGCGAATCAGCCCGGTCGGCATCGGTCATGCGAACGAGGCGGAAGCGGGCGTGCCGTACTACGACGATACCTTCGATGAGGACGATGAATGCACCACGACCGACATCAGCGATCCGGACGGGTCGATTGCTCGGGGCCTCGGCGGCATATACTACGAGGAGGGCATGCACTATACCGCCGCATCGGAACGGCAGAAGCGGGTCGACTGTTTCAGAGCCGCCGGGATCCTTTACCGGCACGCGGCCGGCCGCGGCAATGCGATCGGATGGCTGTGCCTGGGGTACGTGTACGCGTACGACCGCTGCGAGGGTAGGTACTTCCGCTCGTATTACAACAATTTCGGCGAAGTTCCACCCAAACCGGATACGGACGTTTTAGCATACGAGTGCTTTCGTCATGCGGCCGAAGCGGAGATCGCGGAGGGCTGCTACAAGCTGGGAGACATGCTGGCCGAGGGCAGAGGCTGTGCGGCTGATCATGCGAAGGCGCTCGACATGTTCCTGCGGGCGTACATGTGTGACGGATATTGCGGCAGGCACATTTTACACGAAATACATGATTGAGGAGGACGATACTATGGATGAGGTAGTCAAAGCAGATTCTTCCGCGGGCAAAACTTAAGATTTTCCCAGCAAGTGACGCTTACCATGAACACGCAAGCAAGAAAATCACGGCAAATCATGGAAAGGAGTCCATATGTGCACTGGTGTTCGTTTCTCCGACGATGAGGGAAACATGTATTTCGGCCGTAATCTCGACTGGAGCTTCTCCTACGGCGAGACCATTCTGGTCACTCCGCGAGGCTACCAGTACGACTATGTGTATGGGGCCGAAGGTAAAAGCGAACCGAATGCGGTGATCGGCGTGGGCGTGGTCATGGTCGACCGCCCCATGTATTTCGACTGCGCCAACGAGCATGGTCTGGCCATTGCCGGACTGAACTTCCCCGGATACGCCTCCTTTGCGCACGAGCCGGTCGAAGGAACCGAAAACGTCGCTACCTTCGAATTCCCGCTGTGGGTGGCGCGCAATTTCGACAGTGTCGACGAAGTCGAAGAGGCGTTGAAGAACGTGACGCTCGTTTCGCAGGTCGTGCCCGGCCAGCAGGAATCCCTGCTGCACTGGTTCATTGGTGACGGCACCCGCAGCATCGTCGTCGAGCAGATGGCTGACGGCATGCACGTTCATCATGACGATGTGGACGTGCTTACCAACCAGCCGACCTTCGACTTTCATATGGAAAACCTGCGCAACTACATGTGTGTGAGCAACGAAATGGCGGAGCCGACCACTTGGGGCAAGGCGGAACTGAGCGCATGGGGTGCCGGTGTGAGCATGCACGGCATTCCCGGTGACGTGAGTTCGCCGTCGCGTTTCGTACGCGTCGCCTACACCAACACGCACTATCCGCAGCAGAACAACGAGGCTGCTAATGTGTCTCGTCTGTTCCACACGCTGGTTTCCGTGCAAATGGTTGACGGCATGTCCAAGATGGGCAACGGCCAGTTCGAGCGCACGCTGTTCACCAGTGGCTATTCCGGGAAAACCAACACGTATTACATGAACACGTATGAGGATCCGGCGATCCGCTCGTTTGCCATGTCCGACTTCGACATGGATTCGAGCGAGCTGATCACCGCCGACTGATTCCGGGAATTTCGAGTTCGAAGATTCCAGTTCCAAAGATTCCGCAGTGATCGCACTATATGGACAGCATAAAAGGGCACAACGTCGCAACCTGAACCGCACCCCGATTGTTGGACTGAAGAAATTCAGATTCGATGATCGGAGGTGCGGTTCAGGTTGCGACGTTATGCCTTGAATTGTCATTGCTAGTGCTCGAGCGGTGGATAGCTGCATATCGAAAGAGACTTCTAGATCAGGATATACGGAATGATTCCACCATTGGGGGATGATACTACTGGTATCCACACCATGAAATATTCTGAAATATTCTTGTGGCTTAAACACTGATGTCTTAGCAGAAGGAGAATCGCATGGCTGGCTCATACGGCGCGGAGACGACGCAGGGGGAGAGATACAGGCTTTCCTTCACCGTTGGTGGACTTCTCTCCCCGCAGGGCCGGGCGCTTGCCGAAATGTACCTGAATCGTATGGGCGGTGGCAGCACTGAGTGTTCTTCCCAAACCAAGGTCTCTGAAAAGATCTCTGAAAAGGCCAACGAAAAGAGCGACAAGAATGCTGGCGAAGAAGTCGGCGAATCCATTGCCGCGATTCGCCAACAGGCCATCGAGGAAAACGTTCTTGCGATTCGCACGGATTCCGCGAACAGGCGCGTTGTGGCGGAAACTACTAGGCGGCTCAGTGCGCTCACGGTTGGGGAGCTTGCATATTTGGCAGGCCCTGATTCCTCCATATCCGACCGCGAGGCACTTATGTGGATCGCGATGTGCCGTTATTACGCAATCGTCGGAGAATTCGCCGGCGAAGTACTTAAAAAGCATTATCTTACCGGCAATACGCATCTGGACTTTGAGGATTATGATCGGTTCATTGCGGACAAAGCCACATGGCATCCTGAGCTGGAAACCATAAGCGAGGGAACGGCGAAGAAACTCCGGTCCAATCTGTTCAAGGCCATGGTTGAGGCCCATCTGTTCGATAAAAATTCCGACACGGTGGTTTCCTTCCTACCCAGTCCCTCTTTGGCGGATATCCTTATGAAGAGACCAGATTCGTTCGGGTTTTTCCCGATGCGTGAATCATCCTTGTGAGTACGAATGGGGGATAGCATGACCGATTTCATCGCAGGCGTTGAAGCTGCCGATGAGCACCGTGACATTGATGCTGATTTCGCTCATTTGCGCGAGATTATGGAGTCCCGTTCATTCAGAACCAATAGTGGATTGGCCGGTGAGCAGCCTTATTACATTTATGACTATCCGCCTAGGCAGGAGCTTGAGGTCGCCGAACATATCAGGCAATTGGTGAGTCAGCTGCAGACGATGACGCCGAAATATGATGGCGATTATGCTCCGCAGGTGCTCACGCTGGATTTATTCGATGTTGTTCTGGAGATTCTTGGTAATCGTGGCATTCTGGATCGTGTGCTTAATAGGGAGGCAAAACGCCACAGAAAAGTCTCGTCGGATGCGCATACGGATAAGTTTTTAGGACTGCTCGATAACGTGTTGGGCGCGGATACGGCTCAGTTGCCTGATACCATTCGTGATCATTACGAGCAGGCCAAGAGCGAGGGCGGAGCCAATATCGTATTCATTACGGGAATCGGCAAGGTCTACCCGTATATTCGTGCGCATACACTGCTTAACGCGTTGCAAGGGCGCATCGATGATCGCCCATTGGTGCTGTTTTATCCGGGTACGTTCACAAGAAGCGCTACTTCAGGATCGGTCATGTCGCTGTTCAACTGTTTGCCTGGGGATAATTATTATCGTGCGCAAAATCTGCGTGAGATGAGTGTGCGACTGGAGGAATGACAGGAATGACGGCCTAAGGGTTGTTTTGCCGATTTAGGTGGAATGCGAGTAACGCTTGCGAAGTATTCGTTCAAAGAAGAAGGGAACGCAGATGAACGGGGAAAGCGCTATCAGCTTCAAGGAGTTGTTCAGCAAGGACATTGACCGCAATATCAATGGTGTGATCAAGGCCAATGATGAGAAGAACCTTGACGATGAGGTCAATGAGTATGTGCTGACGGAGGAGATTTGCCGCAATCTGGCCAAATTCCTTGACGCATACAACGACCCGTCGAACCACGAACAGAATGGCGCATGGATTTCCGGTTTCTTTGGTTCTGGTAAATCGCACTTATTGAAGATGCTGTCACACGTTTTGGGCGAGGTTCCGGCTGAACTCGTCGACAAGGGCAATAAGCCGACCATGAATCGTGAGCAGATTGTTCGTACCTTTATGGGCAAAGCCGAATCGCAGGATGACCAGATGCTTGCAGGGCAGCTTGAGAAGACCTTGACGATTCCTGCCACGTCGATTCTGTTTAACATCGATCAGAAGGCAGATAAATCCAATGCCTCTGATGCGCTGTTGTACGCCTTTGTCCGCGTATTCGATGAGGCGCGTGGCTTCTATGGCAAGAATCCGTTTGTCGCGAAATTCGAACGTGATCTGGCGAACAACGGCTACCTTGACGATTTCAAACATGAATTCGAACAAGCGGCTGGCAAACCGTGGAGCGAAGGGCGCGACGAGGCCGTGCTATGGGATGATGAGATCTGCGGAGCCTATGCCGCGGTGACGGGCAAGCCGGAGCAGGACAGCATCATCCAGCGCTATGAGGATACGTATACGATGACGGTCGGCGATTTCGCAGACGACGTGAACGCATGGCTGTCCCATCAGGAACCGAACCGCCGTATCTTGTTCCTCGTGGACGAGGTTGGCCAGTTCATCGGTGAGAACAGGGAGCTCATGCTGTCCCTGCAATCCATCGCCGAGGATCTTGCCGTCAAGACCAACGGGCGTGCATGGGTGGTGGTCACTTCCCAGGAAGACATGGATACCATTGTTGGCGATCGGACCAAGCAACAAAGCTATGATTTTTCGAAGATCCAGGGCAGGTTCTCCATCAAGCTGAAGCTCAACAGCGCCGACGTGGTGGAAGTCATTCAGAAGCGCTTGCTGACCAAGAAACCGGAATATGAGTCGGTGATGAACGAGCTGTGGGATGAGCAGAACGCGAACCTGCGCACCATGTTCGAATTCACTCGTGAGACTTCGAAATTCAGTAATAACAAGGCATACAGCAAGGACGATTTCATCGCATCGTATCCGTTTGTGAACTATGAGTTCGAGCTGTTCCAGAACGTGCTGCGGGAAATGAGCCGGTACAACATGTTCTCCGGACGCCACGCATCTGTGGGTGAACGGTCCATGCTTTCCACCATCAGCAGCACGTTGCGATCCAGCCAGAATGAGATGGTCGGGGCCCTGATGCCGTTCGACAAACTATATGACGGTATTGCCGACGCCATCCAATCAACCTCGAACTTCCGCATCAACCAAGCCGAAAAGAGACTCGGCTCCGATATAAAGGAACTGGGCGTACGCCTGCTGAAGGTGCTGCTGCTGGTCAAGCATGTCGACGGATTCCCCACCACACCGCATAACCTGCGTATTCTGCTGACCGACCAGTTCGACATGGACGTGATGGAACTGGAAAGGAACATCAAGTATGTTCTGGGAGAGTTGGAAAAAGACACGTATGTGCAGCGTGTGGGAGATACCTACAATTACCTGACCAACGAAGAGCAGGATATTGAGCAGGAGATCAAAAGCACCGACATCGACTCCACCAAGGAGATCGAAGAGCTGAAGAAGATACTGGTCAGTGACGTGCTCGGCAAGATGACCGTGGCATACGGCGAACAGCGTGCCCAGTTCCGCTATGGTTTGCGCATCGATGGGGTGCAACAGTCCGCGCAACAGCCCATCTGGTTGAACGTGGTCACTTCGACCAATGCGCAGGACCGTGCCGATGCCATTCGCATGGGCATGGGTATGCGCGACACCATCACTTTGCTGTTGGATATGTCCGACAGAACACTGTTCGATGATCTGCGCATGTACGTGAAAACCTACACATACCTCATGCGCACCGACAAGAACAGCCAGTCAGAAGTGCGCCAGCAGATCATCTCCCGCAAGAGCGTCGCCAATGAAAGGCTTTACACGGAGCTCCGTACCCGCATCGTCAAAGCCGCAGCCAATGGCGAGTTCGACTATAACGGCGGAACCGTGGAAGTGAAATCCACCGAGGTGCAGGCCCGTATGGCGGAAGGGCTTGGAACGCTCATCGGCCGGTACTACACGAACTTTTCCCTACTTGGTGGGCAAAGATACGAGGAAACGGATCTCGCTCGCATCATCATGAACGCTTCGCAGCACCAGCCTGGCATGCTTGACGGCATAAACGCAGTGCAGGACAAGCTCGACGTTCCCGCCGATGATGTGTTCGCCGCGGTCAGTCGTGACAAAGGCAAAGGCATGGTCGCCACCGTCAAGAGCCTTCTTGACGCCTACGGCAACGTTCCCTATGGTTGGCCGTACGCCGCCACGCTCGCATGCATCGGCCACCTGTATGGTTCCGACAGAATCACACTGACGCTGGACGGCAAGCCGGTGCAGCGTAGCGAGGCCGCCCGCGTGCTTAGGGAAACGAAAAAGCAGGACTCCATCCGAGTGGATCTGCCACGCGTATTCGACACGAGAAAAGTTTCACAGCTGCGTGACTTCGCCAGGGACTTCCTTGGACTCACCGCCGCGGACCTGCCATCGAACGCGATTGATCTGGCGGAGGCCGTTACCACGCGACTTAAGCGGGAAGCGGAGAGTCTGACCCAGCTGCGCGTGCGCAATGCCCGATTCGGTTTTGTGCAGCAGCTCGACAAGGCCATTGAGAAAATCAACTATGCCTCCGGAATGGGTGAGGACTGGCTGCTTGGCGATTTCACCGCACAAGAAACCGAAAACGGTTCCGAAGAACTGCTCGAGTTTAAAGAAGACGTAATCGACCCGATTGTCGCTTTCCTCAACGGCTCCCAATCCAGGATTCTTGCAGACGGATTGGAATGGCTGAAAAACAACAAGCCGAACATCGACTATGTATCTGGCACTACGGCAGCAAGCCTGTACCAATCTGCGGAACAGCTGGCAAACGACCCGAACATCTTCCGCAAAACCAATAAATTCAAGACTGCCATTGACGATCTGCGTGAGGCAACAGACGCAACCATCCAAACCGAACGCGCCAACGCGCTTAACGACGTGGAAAATATTCGCGCCAGAATCCACGATTCCACCGAATATCAGTACGCAACACAAGCCGCGCAAACCAAGGTCGAGACAGAACTGGACCAAGTGGCGGAACGCATGCAGCACATACCGTTCATCTACAAAATGCGCGAAAACGTACACGAACTGAGCGAACGCACCTACCCACAACTCATCAACGCACTAGCAACCTCCGCGCCGAGGCCGAAGACCGCGCTCGCAGATGAGGCGCAGACTCCATCTACTACACCGACGGATACGAACATTCCTGAATCATGGCAAGAGAAAACCCCGCGTGTGGCCGTGTCGTTCGCTACCATCAGCAGGCCTCACACCAAGGACGCTTTGGAGACCAAGGACGACGTGGACGACTTCCTTGACGCCTACCGCCGTGAGCTTATCGCCGCCATTGAGAACGGAAAGAAGATCCTGCTATGAACACGTCGAAACTGCAAGCCTTCGCAACGGATGCGCGCCGCCAGCTCATGAACGCGGTGAGGGCCCGGCTTGACGCTGCATTGGTGCCGAATTCCGACGCCCAGGTTGACGACCCACGTGCGTTCGCTTTTCTGCAGCGTGAGATCGAGCGTGCCGGCGGCGGTGAAGAGGGCCGCAGGCACGTGGTGGAACGTTATGCGTACCGATGGTTCAACCGCATCATCGCGTTCCGTTACATGGATGTGCACGGGTTCACCGGCACACCGGTGGTCTCTTCAGCCGGTCTGACCAGCACGAATGGACTGCCGGAAGTGCTTGCAGCGGCGAAGCGAGGCGAGTATGACGACAACACGGTGTTCTCGTTGCGGGTGAATGATAAGGCCAAAGAACGCATTGAAGGATTGCTGAGCGGTTCCATCATGGCGGATGATCCGCAGGGCCGTGCGTATGGTCTGCTGCTGCAATCCGAATGCCGGTTCTGGAACCATAATCTACCGTTCATGTTCGAAAGCGTCGGCAAGGAGGCCGGTAGGGTGGATGAACTGCTCATGCCCGCCGATCTGCTCGCCGAGGGTTCCGTGTTGAGGAATGCGGTGGAGGTCATGACTCCGGAGGATTGCGGTGTTGACGATCCGTCCGGCAATGTGGAGATCATCGGCTGGCTGTACCAGTACTACATTTCGGAACGCAAGAATGAGGTGATGGACGGGTTCAAGAAGAACCACAAGGCCGGAGCTGAGGAGATTCCCGCCGCCACCCAGCTGTTCACACCGGACTGGATCGTGCGCTACCTCGTGCAGAACACCGTAGGTAGGCTCTGGATACAGTCACATCCAGACAGCCAGTTGTACAAGAACTGGGACTACTATATCCAGCCTTCGGAAGATGATTCCGCCGGGAATGAGGATATTCTCGCAATCCGGACTCCGGAAGACCTGACTGTCTGCGATCCCGCATGCGGTTCCGGCCACATGCTTACTTACGCGTTCGACCTGCTGTATGAGATTTACGAGGAGGAGGGGTATGCGCCGAGCGATATTCCCGGCCTGATTCTCAAGCACAACCTGTACGGCATGGAAATCGATGAACGAGCCGCAAGCCTTGCCGCCTTCGCTCTGACCATGAAGGCTCGCTCCCGTTCCCGTAGATTCTTCAAGAAGCAGGTGGAGCCGAATATTCAGCGCATTGCGCCGATTGCGTTCAAGGAAGGCGAAGTCGTAGAACTGAATGACCTATACCAGGTGAATCTGGACTTCACGGTATGGAATACCTATGCGAAGGCGGATGTATATGGTTCGCTGATTCAGCCGCCGCAGGAGCTTGTTGAATTGGTGGCGTCATCACCGGAAAGCGAGGATGGCATCGATACGTTGTTCGACCCACTTCTGCGTGAACATGCAGAGGACGTATTTACTCAAACAAGGTACCTCGCACGTAAATACGCGGCAGTGGTGGCGAACCCGCCATACATGGGAGCAAAGAACATGAGCGCCGAGCTCAAACGGTTCGTGCAGGACCATTATGAGGATGGCAAGGCTGATCTCTTTGCGGCATTCATTTATAGACTGTTTGAGTTGGTGCCTAAGCATGGGCAGCTTGGCTTCATGACTCCTTACGTGTGGATGTTCATATCTTCCTATGAGCAGATGCGTCAACGGATTATCCGACAGGAACACATCAGTTCATTGATTCAACTGGAGTACTCTGGCTTCGAAGGCGCTACCGTTCCAATCTGCACCTTTACTTTGGAAAAGGGATACAGCAGTAAGAAGAGCGCATTTGTTAGACTTAGCGATTTCGTAGGTGCGAAACAGCAAGGACCTCGTGCGTTGGAGATTATCGACGCACATAATAATGAGCAATCCGCGCATTCGGATATGCGCAGATATTTCTTCGAGGTGAGCCAGCGCGAATTCGCGCAAATCCCCGGCTCGTCAATCGTCTACTGGCTCAGCAAACCCATGCTCGAGGCTTTCGCCAAGGGACAGCAGCTTCAGACGGTTGCTTCGCCACGTAAAGGATTAGACACAGGATTCAATGAAAGGTTTTTACGTCATTGGTTCGAAGTGAGTCTTAATGAAGAATCTGCATTTTCTATAAAACCTGGAGCAATTTGGTTCCCCTATAATAAAGGCGGTGAGTATCGTAGATGGTATGGTAACAAAGAATTAGTTATCAATTGGGCGCATAGTGGGCGATCAATAAAGAGTATGAGCGTTGCTGCTACTCGAAAGTCCACAATTCGCAATGAATCAAATCAGCTTCAAGAAGGTTTAACGTGGAGCACGGTAACTTCCGGAGATTTTTCTATAAGGTATTCTTCTGCTGGTGCTCTTTTCGATAATGGTGGATGTACTTTATTTTCGGGCAAGAAAGATGACCTTCCAGTATTTGCAAGTTTTCTAAATAGTGCTGTGGCTATGGCCTTGTTACGGGCTTTGTCTCCAACGCTGAATTTTCAGCCTGGAGTTATTGGTTCGATTCCAATAATTGATGCTATATATGGGAAAGCGGATAAGGAATCGATATCAAACTTGATTGCCGTGTCGAAGTCTGATTGGGATTCTTTCGAGACGTCATGGGATTTTCGATGGTTTGCGCTGCTTGACCCTAATCAGGGTGCACAAGTGGGAGATTTGCTTGAAGAGGCGGTATCGCATCTTCGTGAGTACTGGGATCGTGTATCTGAGGAACAGCATCAGCGTGAGATCCTCAATAATGAGCTGGTCGCAGATGTATATGGCGTGCGTGATGACGTGCCATGCGATGTGCCGCTGGAACGCGTGTCTTTGAAGCGCAACGTCGCGTTCGCATATCCGAAGGATACTCCGGAAGTGCGCAACGAGAAATTCGCGCAAGATGTCGTCAAGGAGCTCATTTCCTATGCGGTGGGCTGCATGTTCGGCAGGTATTCGCTCGATAAGCCTGGTTTGATTCTCGCTTCGCAGGGTGAAACACTTGATGACTACCATGCGCAGATTCCGAACCCGTCATTTGATCCGGATGCGGACAATGTCATTCCGGTTACGGAAACCGATTGCTTTGAGGATGATATCGTGACGCGGTTCCGTAGATTCCTTGCCGTGGCGTTCGGCAAGGAGAATCTGGCCGCGAACATTGCTTATATCGAGCAGGTGCTGGGCAAAAGCATCCGCAAGTATTTCGTGAACGATTTCTACAACGACCACGTGAGGATGTACTCGAATCGTCCGATCTACTGGCAGTACTCCAGCCAAACCAACAACAAAGGCTCATTCAAGGCGCTCGTGTATCTGCATCGGTATACGCCAAAAACCACGAACGTGGTGCTCAACTATCTGCGTGACTATGCCAACAAAATCGCCGACATCGCCGATAGCTTGGAGCGTTCCGACCGTACCGCGGACAAGAAACAGGCCGCCAAATTCCGTAAAGCCATTCTTGAATGCAAGGACTATGAGGATCAGACCCTGTACCCGCTGGCTACCCGTAATCTGGAAATCGATTTGGACGACGGTGTGCTAGTGAACTACCTGCGCATGGGCAAGGCTCTGCGCTCCATCCCCGCCATCGAGCGAAAGCGCAAAGAAGTCTCCACCTGGACCTGGCCCGTTCATCCGTTGGGCAAGGAGTAGTTGTCAGCTTATGTGGATCACGGCAGATGTAAATATTCCTCAACAGTTACTCGACGCCGCCGCGAAGGATGAAGTGGTTTTCTTTGTCGGTGCGGGAGCTTCATTTAATCCTCCAGCCAATCTGCCCTCCTACAATCAGTTAGCCGCAATGCTTGCTGATGAGGCAGACGAGTCCCGGCCTTGTGATGATGAGCAGTTAGATCGTTTTATCGGGATGTTGCCTGACAATTTCAATGTCCATAAGCGAACTAAAGATATTATGCGTGGTGATGATATTCATTGCAATTCCACACATGAGGCCATCGTCAGACTTGCTAGTAGCGTAAAAACTCCGCGCATTGTGACAACAAATTATGATCTTCTTCTTGAGGAAGCTGCGCAAAAGCAGAATTGTGATTTAGGCAGAAGCTATTATGGACCGGCTGTCCCCATCGGCAGCGATTTCTCAGGATTGTTGTACTTGCATGGTTCAGTGGATAGCCCTGATCGCGAAATAGTCCTTGACGATAGGGATTTTGCTCGGGCTTACCTTTCAGAGGGCTGGGCGACACGTTTTCTACTTAAGCTATTTGAGACATACACGGTTGTATTCATTGGCTACAGCTTTGGCGATGTCATTATGCGATATCTTGCATTGGGTATTTCGTCCCACGCCAGACCTCGGTACATTTTCCTCTCTGAGGAGGATATGGACGGAAGAGATAATGAATGGCAACATAATGGAATTATTCCAATTCCCTATCCTGCTGCTAATGGGCATCATGCGTTAGTTGAAGCGCTAACCGCTTGGACTGATTATATATCCTCGGACTACAATGCCTACAAAAAACGTTTACCGGGCATTATCGAAAATGGCGTTCCGAAGGATGCTGTTGATCTTGACTATGCCAGCGCTGCTTTATCTACAGCCGAGGGCGCGCAATGTTTTGTCGACATTGTTGAGAGAAAAGAAGGTCAAGAAGAGACAGCCAAATCGAAGATAAAGAGGGAATGGCTATCTTGGCTGATGAGCTCGGACGCGTTCCGGGAAGTTTTCACAGAAAGGGCCCCAAAGACTCAGAACGAGAAGATTCTGCTGGATTGGTTCCTTGTCGATTTTGTGCAAAAGCCGGAAGAACGAGATTTTGTGCTGTATGTGCTTTGCAAGTTGCAATCATCGATGTCTGATTGGTTATTTGAGCAATTGCATGAATGTGTCAGTTATTGCATCAGCCATTGGGGCAGACGGGATTTAATTCCGGTCTTTACCGTTTTAATGACTTCTATGCAGGGTCATTCCGCTCCAAGTGTTCTTGATAAATTTATTGATCCATCATTACTTTACAATTCAGACATCTCGCCTCAAATATTATCTCTCATTATTCGCCCATATTTAAAACTGACTACCCTTTTCCAAGGGAATGGCATAAGGCCTAGAGCTGAGATTGCGTGGCCATATGACAGGATAGAAGAGCTTGATAATCATTTGAATTTCGATATGAATAAGATGGCATTTCTTGCTGAATCAAGCTTGCAAAGAGCGAGTGCTCTATTACAAGCCTATCAAAGTGAAAATGAATACTCTTGTTTAAGTAGGCCATCGATAGAGCCTAGCGATCAGAATTTATATGTGTCTGATTTGCAATCTATGTTTGTCGACATTCTTCGTGATTATGCGCATGGTCATAAAGATCAACAGGATAGTCTGATATATCGGTGGTGGAACAGCGGATCTGCACTTCTCAAACGTTTGGCGATCAATACTATTGCTTTTTCGGATTGGGATGCGAACCGTAAAATCACTTGGATTCTCGAACATGATTATTTATTTGACTTGGATGCCCATCATGAAGTCTATATGGTTCTTAAAGAAGCCGCTCCAAGCATGGGAGAGAATTCAAAGAAAAACATACTAGAATATCTGAGGAATAAACTTGATTCCCTCAAGGAAACATATTCTGATGAACGAACGGCGCTTTATGAGCAGTTTGATGTTCTTCAATGGCTTCTTAAGCATATGAATGGTGGAATGGGGAATTGGCCTGAGGCTCAGAAGTGGAAGAATGAGCTTGCTCGGAAATATAATTTTTTGCCGCGAGAGCATGCAGATTTCCATATTTATTCTGAAGGGGTTTGCAGTGTGACTACTGGAATTACTGATGAGCAATTTATTGATATTTTGGAGAACCGTCCGTCTGTTCTCGAAGAAAAAATGTTTGGTAACCAAGATAAAATGGTTAAATTTGATTCTTTGAGTATTAATAATCAAATCTCTGAAGTTGTTTCGCATAATCCTCGGGTGGGATTTACTCTTTGGGAACTTGTCAATCGGCATAAAGAAAGTGACGCAGTTCAATATAGTTGCTCAATCATTCGTGGGTGGGGTGAGGCATCCCTGGATGATGAACAAATATTGGTTCTTGATTTATTGAAGAAGCTATTGCCGAAGATGGGGCAAGATGAAGTAAGCGCAGTGTCGTTTTTCCTGAATAGACAGATTGATGGGGAAAAGACTACGATTACCGCGAAAACGTTACAGATAATGAGTGATATCGCGTTGCAAATTTGGGAACGATATAGCTCGACATTCAGCGCAAGTAAAGATCAGCAATGGCAGAACGATCCAGTTACATATTCCTTGAATTGTTGGCCTGGTAAACTCGCTTATTTCTGGATGGGCAGAATCCGTTGGAGATATAGGCAAGAAGCTGATTCTTGGAATGGTCTTGATGATCTCGAAAAGAAGATGGTTCGTCGTTTTGTAGATGATGAAGGTGACTTCTCCCCGCTCGTTTGGACAGCATTGCTTACAAATATCAATATGCTTCATTCGCTTGATCGGGAAAATACAGAGAGCTGGTTGCCTGATTTAATGAAAAAAGCGGGCACGAAGTTTATTTGGAATGTGATGCTCCCGAATCCGATTCTTAATATTCGACTTATTGACATAGCTTTTTATGAGAGCTGTCTTGATGAGTTTAAATATCTGTCTCATTTGGATGATTATAAGAAACAAAGCTTTCTCTTACAGGTATTTTGGATAGTTACTTATGCTGGATTGGAAGATAAACGGAGAGCGAAACTTTTGTCTAAAGTCGTGACAGCTGGGAATGGCATTTATGCTCCTTTATTCATGGACCGGATTGTGTGGGCTTTCAAATTCCGGCTTGATTCCAAAAGCAAGAATATGGTGTGGGATTTATGGCTCCATCGATTTATTGAAGATCGTCATGCCGGCAAAGGACGGAACTGGAGTGAAAAAGAGCGAATTGCTTTTGCTGAACTAATTCCTCTGTTGGATGAGCATCTTAAAGAAGGAATGAAGTATCTTTCTAATAATTTCCCAAGAATTATGGGGCGGGATTTTATCAACCTTATTATGCTTAAAAATATTGATGATATTCCGCAGGAATGTGCGGAGGCATTTATTGAGTTTTATACGTGTTTATTTAAGCAACCTGATATTCCTTATGTATGGCGAGTAGAAGAATTATTGCAGAATCTAATCGATAAGTTTGGAATTGGTAAAGTTAGTCCATTGGTGTCTTTAGCAAGGCAGAAGCGTATCATCTCAGATACTTGGAGTCCTTCTTTCAAAGGAGGAGCTGCGTAATGGTGACGAAGAAGGTGAGATATGGGTATTAAAACACTGTTGCGCGGCGAATCCAAGAATGTGGAGTACAAACTCACGCCTCCCTCCAGGAGCATCAACTACACCAAAACCGCGGTGGCGTTTGCCAACGGGCAAGGTGGATGCTTGGTGTTCGGCGTCGAAGACCAAACGCTTCGCGTGGTTGGCATTGCCGAAGACAAGGTGTTCACGGTAATGGACTCCATTTCGGACGCCATCGTCAATAGCTGCGAGCCGATGATCATTCCTGACATCACCATGCATGATGTGAACGGCAAAACGGTTATCGTGGCTGAGATCGCTCCCGGCTTGCAGCGTCCGTACCATATCAAGTCGCTCGGCCAGGAGCAAGGAACGTTCGTTCGCGTAGCTGGCACCACGCGTCAAGCAGACCAGCCCACCATTCGGGAGCTGACCATCGAAGGCAGCAGCCGGAGCTTCGACCAAGTACAGTGCCTTGGACTGTCCATAACGGAAGAAGACATCGAGACACTGTGCGCAAATCTGACGAAAACCGCGAAGGATAATGCCGAAGACCCCTCGAAAGTCAAAACGGTTACGGAGAAACAGCTGCTGCAATGGGGCGTGCTGGCAGAACAGGATGGGCAATTGGTGCCCACCAACGCCTATGCGATTCTGACAGGCAATGAGGCCGTCCGATCCGTGGTGCAATGCGGCGTATTCAAAGGAACCACTAAAGCTGTGTTTGTGGATCGACGTGAGTTCGTCGGCACTCCGCAGGAACTTATCGAAGAGTCCTACCAGTATGTGTTGCGCAACATCCATATGGGTGCCAGATTCAAGGGCGTGTACCGGCAGGATGTGTACGAGATTCCACCGGATGCCGTTCGAGAGCTGATTGTCAACGCGATAGTGCATCGCAGCTATATCGACCATTCAAGCATTCAGATCGCGATTTACGATAATCGATTGGAAATCACCTCGCCAGGGCGTCTGCCTATGGGGCAGACCATTGAACGCATGAAGCAGGGCTACTCGAAAATCCGCAACGAGGCATTGGCCTCTGCCTTTGAGTACATGGGTTACATTGAGCATTGGGGGAGCGGCATCCTGCGTGTGATGCAGGAGGTGCGCGATGCCGGATTGCCGGAACCGGAATTCCTTGGCGGCGATACGGATCTGCGTATCAATATCTATCGCAATGGCTCGGAGACAGTTTCTGATGACGGGATTGTGACGGGATTACGACGGGATTCGCTTTCTGATGACGGGATTGTGACGGGATTACGACGGGATTCGCTTTCTGATGACGGGATTGCGGAAGAAACAACTTCAAAAACGAATGCTGCTCCGAATGCCGCCATTGCAGTGGTTCCATCCCAGAAAGAGCGTATTCTTGATGCGCTGCGTAAGAATGCGAGCATTTCTATCTCTGACGCCATACGGATACTGGGTGTGCAGGAAAGGCAGGCTCAACGAATATTGAAGAGCCTAATAGAGGAAGGCAGTGCAGTGAAAATTGGTGCTGCTCGTGCTACTCGATACGCTGAAGCGAAGAAAAGGACGGAACCGTATGAGTGAGGATAGTCAGGTAACCAGGCTGCTTGCCAAACGCTTCAGCCAGCCAGGCGAGCGCGGGCGCATCGTATTTTGGCGTGATGACAAGAAACAGTACGCGGATGTCGTGGCAACATTGGTGGGGGAGCATGCCACTGATGAAGCGCTGCGCGAGGTCGAACTGATTACCCCGGAAATTGGGGATGAGAACGACAGGCGGTACATTCCGTTCACGGTGCGCTACCGCATGTTCCATGAGCAGCCGAATCAAAAATTCCTCGTATATCTGACGGAGCCGGCCCCGGCGGTTCAAGACAACTGGCTGTTGGACTTGGAACTGGCATACGGCCCCACGTTCACCATGGACAAACTTGCCGTGACGCTTACGGAAACGCTGCCGGGAGCCTCCGCCGACACCCGAAAAGAGTGGTTGGAAGTAATGAGGGGCGTACCAAAGTTCTTCGACAGTGAAGAACGTGCCAAGCGCTTCGCAAAACGTCTTAACGCGCACGACGACGACATCTATTTCCAAGCGAAGATGATCGCCACGTTGTTGCAACTGAAAGAGGATCGGCACAGCATGCAAGACATCTGGGCTGAGCTGCTTGCACAATATTCGCAGGGTGACGAATCCGGCATCGAAGAAATCGAAAAAATGGGATTGAGCCAATTCCACTGGAATGGCACGCGAAGAATCTACCATTTCGATGTGAATACTGGTACTGGAGCCAAACCAACGGTGAAAGACTTCGTGCTATGGCTGTTCCAGCTGGCATGGAACGGATTCTCCGATGGCAGGAACGCCGTCTCCACTTATGCGAACATTATTCGCGACTGGGACGACTGGTATAAGAACATCGACATGCGCACGGTGCTGCAGAATCTTTCCGAGAATGCCGTGGAGGAACTGCACCTGTCCACTCGAATCGCCGACATGAGCGTAGAAGAGCTTGCCGACCGCGACCTGTTCCGCGACGTGGATGAGATGATCGTCAACAAGCTGTTCGAACGATTGGGATCGCAATCCATTACGGACGACCAGGTGCAACGAATCATCAACGGGCGCAAACAAAAACTCTGGTATGCAGAATATACCGACCAATATGAGTGCATTGCCGCAGCAAGCAGGCTCCGTGCCGTTCTGGCTGAATGCGGTGAACTCGTCAGCACCGTCAGCTCGCCGGAGCAGGGGATGAAGCTGTATGCTGAAAAGCTATACAAGGCCGACGGCGCATACAGAAGATATGTGCTCGCATGGCATCGCGCCAACCCGGATGCGGTGAGCGTGGACGATGATTTGCAAAGCGCCTACGAGGCATATCAGCAGGATTTGGGCCAGGCATGGCAAAAACAAGTCGATACGCTTAGCCAATGGAAGTTCATAGACATGGACGCGCAAACCAATTTCTATGAACGTGAAATCGCACCGACCTTGAAGGCCGGCAGAAAAATCGCCGTGATCATTTCCGATGCGCTACGTTACGAGGTTGCGCAGGAACTGTCCGAACGCATCGACAGAGAAAGCCGTTTCAGTACGAAACTGAACATGCAATACAGCGTTCTGCCATCCTATACACAACTTGGCATGGCGGCGTTGCTGCCGCACGGCTCGCTCGAATTCGACAGCAAAGACCGTTTGTATGTTCTAGCGGATGGACGCAGCACCAAAGGAATCGAAGCGCGTGATGCCATTCTTTCGGCCGTAGGCGGCAAAGCGATTAGATATGACGATTTGACAAAGCTGAAAGTCAGCGAAATCAAAGAACTATATAAATCCTGCAACGTGTTGTATGTGTATCACAACCATATCGACGCCACCGGTGATGCGGAGAAAACCGAATTGGAAACGGTGGACGCATGCGAGAAGACGTTCAAGGAACTGGGCGAAGTAGTCAAAAAACTTGCCAGCGGCAACGTCCATAACATGATCATCACTGCGGACCACGGATTCCTCTATCAGGACCGAGATTTGGACGGTACGGAATGGCTGAGCGAACAGCCCAAGGGCGATGCGGTATGGGTGAGAAAGAGGCGATTCTCCATTGGATCCAATCTTGCTCCGGGTCGTGCGTTCGTGACATTCAATGCCGCGCAGATAGGAATGGATGATGCTCGGAATGAAGGCATAAGCATTCAAGTGCCGAACTCCATCATGCGCTTGCGCATGCAGGGCGCCGGTGTGAAGTATGTGCATGGAGGAGCAGCATTACAGGAAATCGTCGTTCCTGTGCTGCATGTCAGTAAGGGGCGTTCCGCGGCCGACGATGTGAGGCCTGTGGAATTCACTATTCTGCAACGAACCGACAGGCTTTCCAGCAGACAGTTGACTGTGGAATTCTTCCAGAACGAGCCCGTTGGAGGAAAAATCCGCGCACGTACCGTATTGGCCGGATTGTGGGGGCGTGATGCGGCAGGCAATGATGTGCTCATTTCCAATGAGACACCGGTCGCCTTCGATCTGCTCGGGCAGGAGAAAAGCGAACGCCATGTGACGGCTACGCTCATGCTGACCAGTGACGCGGAACGATTCAATGGAACGAATATCGAACTGCGCCTGCGTGAGAAGACAGATGGGTCAAATGTGCTGGTCATGCTTGACCAGAAGGCACGATACTTCTTCAAACAGGGCGTGGTGGCCGACGATGCCGGATTCTTCGACTGAATTGGATGAGCACAGAGGAGAGCGACCGTAAGGGGTAACACAATGAATGAGCAGGGTATGAGCCAGAACGGTTGGATTGAAAGTCCTGAACACAACGCGGATGGGAATTCCCTGAGCGCGTTGGATGTCAAGACCACCGACCTGTTCCCCGGAGTCACCGTCCGCAAGGATCTGGTGAACAAGGTCAAGGGCAATGCGCTGGTGCCCTCATATGTGCTGGAGTTCCTGCTCAGCGCATATGCCACGAACACCGACCAGGCCAGTATCGAGTCGGGTGTGGATCGAGTGCGTGCCATTCTTGCAAACAACTATGTGCATCGCGAGGAAGCCAATCTTATCCAGTCGAAAATCCGCGAGAAAGGGAGCCATAGGATTATCGACCGTGTACAGGTGGCTCTTAACGAGAAGACCGACCTGTATGAGGCGACATTCTCCAATCTCGGTATCAGCCAAGTCATTGTCGATCCAAGCCTTGTAAAGGCTTATCCGAAACTGCTGGTGACGGGCATCTGGTGTATGTGTCAGATCGGTTACGCATATTCCGGCGACCCGCGTGAAGTGCCATGGCAGTTGCTGCAGCTCAAGCCTGTGCAGATGTCGCGTGATGATCGCGAAAACTACATGCAGCAACGTTCGCAATTCACCGATAGCGAATGGATCGATCTGCTGATGCAGTCCATTGGGTTCAATCCCGATCTATTCTCCGACCGGGCGAAACTGCTGCATCTGGTACGCATGGTGCCGTTTGTGGAACGAAACTACAATCTGGTCGAACTCGGGCCGAAAGGCACCGGCAAGTCGCATATCTATTCGGAATTCTCACCGCACGGCATGCTCATCTCCGGTGGAGAGGTGACGGTGGCCAAACTGTTCGTGAACAATTCCAACGGACGGTTGGGGCTTGTGGGCTATTGGGACACGGTGGCGTTCGACGAGTTCGCAGGCAAGGCCAAGAAGGCCGGCCGTGACTTGGTGGACATCATGAAAAACTATATGGCCAACAAGTCGTTCTCCCGTGGTGTCGAGACGTTCCAAGGCGAGGCGAGCATGGCGTTCGTAGGCAACACCTCGCATAACGTGCCGTACATGCTGAAAAACTCCGACCTGTTCGAAGAACTGCCGAAGCAATACCATGATCCGGCGTTCCTGGACCGCATCCACTTCTACCTGCCAGGATGGGAATTCGAACAGATCCGTTCCGAGATGTTCACCAGCGGATTCGGATTCGTGGTCGACTATCTGGCGGAGATTCTGCACAACCTGCGCGATGCCGATTACAGCGACCGGTTCGAAAAGTATTTCGAACTGTCTTCCACACTGTCCACGCGAGATAAGGACGGCATCAAAAAGACGTTCTCCGGATTGATGAAGCTCATCTACCCGGACGGCAAGGCCACTCCCGAACAGATGGAACCGTTGCTGCGTTGCGCCATCGAGGGCCGCAAGCGCGTCAAGGACCAGCTGTGCCGCATCGACTCCACCATGGAGGAAGTCAAGTTCACATACAAGCGTGCGAGCGACGGTGAAGTAGTCGCCGTGCAGACCTTGGAAGAGCTCGACTACCCGCAGTTGTATTGGCGTGGGCGTGTAGCTGAGAATTCGGAAGATAAGGGCGAGGCGGAAGCGCCTGTTGCCGATGATGCCGTGGCAATTGCGGGTAGCGAGGGAGGAGCTGGTGCCTCTGAGAATGCCGATGCCTTGCCCGTAGCGCGGCATCAAGAAGCGGTGATGTTGACGCCGGTCGAGCGTCTTGCAGCAAAGGCCGATGGAAAGCAGCGGGAACTGGTCGAGAATCAACGTGGAATCACGTATTTCGGATTATTCGGCCCCTACTTGGCCGGGGCAAAGAAAATCGTTGTAGAGGATGCGTATGTGCGTAAGCCGTACCAGCTGCGTAATCTGGCTGAGTTCTTGGAGATGCTGCTGAGATGCAAAAATCCCGATGAGGATGTAGCCGTTCATCTGGTGACCGGGCATAATGAGCCTGGATTCATGGAAGCGCAGCTAGATGGTTTGAACGAACTGGCATCGACGTTCTCACAGCTGGGCGTGAACCTTACCTACGAATTCAGAGACACTTTGCACGACCGTTCCATTACCGCGGATACCGGCTGGGAAATTCTTCCCGGTCGTGGTCTTGACATCTTCCAGAAATTCGTTGACGGCGATTGGCTTAACCCGCTGCTGCGCCATCAGCAGCTCCGCCGCGTTAAGGAATGCAAGGTCACGTATAGGCGAATTGAACGATAGTCTGTGAGGATTCTATGAGAGATAGAAATGCGTATGAAAATAGTTCAGTATGGAATATGGTCTCAGAGATTAAACAAGATGAGTATATTAACTCTTTGTCTCCAGGAATGCGGAATTATCTGATGTATCTTTTGGAGGACATCGAGAGAAGAAAAAATACAAACTGCTATTATGTGTCTGAGTCTACTTTAAATACGTTAAATGATGATCTCGGATATATTCGGGATTATCTTTCAAGCAGTAGTCTTGAATCATATATTGATCGAGCATTTGAGCATCTTGCTTCTTCTTGGCCAGCACATAATGGACGACGAGTAGTTGATATTGCGCAGTCAACGTACAATCATTATGTTGACGAAGCTGAAAAAAGAATCAAGGAAATTCGCGATCAGGCTGACAAAATTGATTCTTTAAAAGATGAATTTGATGACTTCTTGGAATCAACAAAAAATGAAATTGTTGAAACAAAAGAGGTGATGGAAAAAAGAACCGATGAAATTGAAGAGGCAACAAATGCAAGGCATAAGGAGATGGGTGAACAATATGAAGATTTTCTTGTGTCTGCTAAAGAAAATGCTGAGAAATCGATAGAACAAATCACTGAAAGTTATTTAAAAAAGATTAAAGAAATTAATCGTTCGGCGGAAATATTACTTGAGCAAGTCCAAAAGAGATCAAGCAGTATTAGTGGATGGGTCATCGCTGATTCATATGGGAAATATGCAAGGAATAAAACGGTTGCAACACTTGTATACGACATTCTTGCCATTGCTTTTTCAGTAGTGGGAATCTTCCTTGTCGGATTTGCTCTCAATGCGGTTGAAGATAAAGAAACAGCCATTTCTGTTTTTCGGGTGACGGTATCTATCGCGTCGTTCACCATTGCTGGTTTTTTATTTAGGAGGGGGACTTTTAATCAGAGAGAAGCGAAATCAGCTAAGAGGACGGAACTTACATTACGTCAGTATGAGCCTTTTATAGCAAATCTTGAGACGGAGGATAAAAAATCAATTACCAAGGAAATTGCTGAGCGCATCTTCGTTAAAGGAGATATTGGCGAAAATGAGTCAGCTGTTGCAGAAGCAATTGCCGGTCGTGGTTTTTCGGAGAAGAATCTGTCCGCTATAACTTCTTTCTTAAAAGCAGCAAGCCAAGCAGAGTCCAGTAAATAAAAGTACTGAGAAGATGGCAGATACTTTGATAAGTAATACTGTCATATACTCATATACTCACAGTTTTTGTGCGATGTTATGTATGAATAAGAAAGTCAAGAATGAAATCGATGAGTCTAGTCGCATCTTCTTGATAAGCAACGATGAGTATTATTAGGCGGCTGTGCCTTTTCTACGCAGGCCACCAAATACGGGTCAGCGGCAGAATGTCGCGCGTCTCCTCATCGGTCTTGTCATACACATCAACATAATGGCGGACGAATCCGTCGAGGTCGAGCAGACGCATGGGAACATTGGATCGGTCCGCCTCGTATCGGGCTTCTCTGGTGAAACCTCCGGTGGAGACATAAAGTCCGCGGTCGTTTGTGCGTAGGCCGCCAATGAAGGAACGGATCGCAGGTGCTCCCATGGCACCTTTGCGGTGTTTGACTTCGACCACGATACGTGGCGATTCCAGTCCAAGGGCATCGGGAGATGCTATGACATCGCGGCCGCCGTCCGGCCCTTTCGGCGTGATCCGAGCGCAATATCCCATGGCTTTGAGCAGTCCTGCCACGAGGCGTTCCATGTCCTCCCAGTCAAGTTGGTTCACGCGGTCCTTGATAAGCTCGATGCCATTATCATATGTGGCGGCGCGGGCGTCCTCATTGTCGTCGGAGGCGTCTTCGCCTGCCGCTTCCTCCGGAATCGGCTGCGAAGTCCCCGTGGCTGATCGGAGGTCGTTCATGACCTCGTCGGACACGGCGAAAATAGTCTGGATGCCGCCGAGGGAGTTTTTGGAGGATTGCTTGAGCGCATCGCGTGATGCGGATGTCTCCCAACGAACGGTACGGGTATAGGCGAGGTCATCTTCATCACGCGTGGGAACGCAATCACCGGTGATGACGCCAATATGATAAAGACGACTCGCCGGATCGTACATGACGACGGTCTGTCCTTGTGTCATCTCGTGTGCGAAACGGTACACCTGACCGACGATGGCAGCCACCCTGTTTTTACTTTCATTGGGATGTTCGGCTAGATATGTGGCTCGGATCTGCTCGCGTTTCATGGAAGCGATATCCTTGCTTCCAAAATCCCAACCGATGCCGATTTTCCCCTTGTCAAGCCAGTCTTCCGCGTACACCCCACCGTGTCCCGCGCGAATCATCCAAGCACTCATAGCCGCATCGCCTTTCTGTCATTGGTTCCACCTTATCGCATGTTCCGAGATGCAGTTGCAGGCTCCTGATGTTCATGTTTTGATAGGGTGTGGTCCTCACCGCATCCTTGCCCCTTGTGCCTGGACGAGTGATGGAGCATAGCCAAGTATGGGTTTCTGACTTGTCGGTTTGCTGTGGGCGCGGCACAATGTGGGGTAGTCCTCCGAAAAGAGGCCGTCATGAAATATGGGATGAGGAAACCCAGCTGGAAGAAGAGCCTGTCCGCGCGCACGAAAGGCCGTGCCACCCGCGCGGTCAAGAAAGCGTTGATCCCCGGCTACGGCAAGAAGGGCATGGGATGGCTGCATCCCAAGCGCAAGCTGTACAACACGGTCTATAAGAAGACCACGTTCAGCCTGTTCGACCTGTTCAAGTAACCAGGGCTAAGGGGGCACATGTGTTCCAATCCAGACACGTACGAGTTCCGACTTTCATTAGATCTTCCTCAACAGAGCGCCGTTCCTACTGATACGTTTTCTGCCTTGCGGGAAGTCCATGAATATTCAGCGGAGAACGGCCCGCGTTTCCATACGGCTGCTGAGATGTTTGATTCTCTGGGAATATGACAGATCCCGCCATGCGAACATTGCGCATGGCGGGATCTGTCTTTTCCGTTATTGCTTAGCTGGCAGCGCTCAGACGAGCATGGCCTCGATGTTGTTGCCTTCCGGATCGTGCACGAAGGCGGCGTAGTAGGTCGGGCCGTAGTTCAGACGCGGGCCGGGCTGTCCACCGACTTCGTTCGTATCCTCGTTATCCTCGGCACTTTCGTCGTATTCTTCGCTGAACGAGTATCCCAGATTGCGCGTCATCGCATTCTCGATCACGTCATAGGCCCACATGCGTTTGTCATCATATCGAGCGAAAGCGAGCGTGCTGGAAATCAACAGCATGCTGTTCAGTGGTTCCCATTGCCGCATGTCCTTGTCGTTCTCGGCCTGTGCAATGGCGTCCAACGGCACGTAGCGTTTGAGCAGACCGTAGACGGAGAAACTGGCGGCGAGCACGATTGCCATCCACGGGAACGTCGGTGACTGCGCAGTGAACATGCCCACGCCCAGCGCCACGTTGAGCAGAGGCGTAGTCAGGTACGCGATTGAGGTCTGCATCGCCTGGCCGTTGACCACCAGATATATGTACAGCAACCAATTCACGCTGATAGCCGTGGTGGCGGCGAGTTCCAGCGCGAACAGCCTTTTGCTCCGCTGTGCGCGTCAAAGCGCGGCGATCGCGCGATGATATGCGCGATAGCGGCGGAACGCCATCAGCAGCGCAATCATGACCACCAGCGTGGCGATCAGCCGATACGCCAGCACGCTGATGGCATTCATGCCGGACAGCGCGTGCCAGTACAGCGGCAGCACGCCCCAGCCGATATTGGAAACGAGCAGCGCGGCAATCCCCATCCGCGTCTGCTCGACAGCACGAACCGAAGTCATACCCGCCACCATAGTGCCTGATGTGCCACTGCCGTGCGTGTGCTCACACGGCATTTGTTAGAAGCTGTTCCGGGAATCGAATACAAGTTATCCCCGACCCAATACGGTCTGATTATCTCAGCACCGCTCCCGAATGAAATCGAAGATCATATCGAACACCTGCGGGCTCCAGAAGTCGCGCTCGTGTTCTGCGCCGTCGACCAGCACCAGCCGCGAGTCCACGCCGTGT
>UMDT01018710.1_pt1 | contig 23833 bp, 19 predicted proteins | sample 1964561 | NCBI WGS metagenome assembly UMDT01 (sample SAMEA4836001, study PRJEB28245) | human gut metagenome | biome: gut microbiome; material: fecal sample | place: Denmark | collected 2008
GAGAAATTTTCCGCCAGACAAAATGCCGCCAATTTCACAGATGAACAGCTAAAAGAAGCCGTAAGGCTCTGTCACCTGCGAGGTGTAAAGGTCTATCAGGCGATAAACACTGTTGTCTTTGACGAACAGCTCGAAGAGTGCAAAAAAGCCGTGAAATTTGCCGCAGAAATTGGCGTTGACGGACTTATCACCCAAGACCTGACCCTTGTGAAAATATGCCGTGAATGTTGCCCCGACCTTGAATATCACGCCTCCACCCAAATGACCATCCACAGCGAAAGCGGTGTGAAAATGGCTAAAAACCTCGGTTTTTCAAGAGCCGTCCTGTCAAGAGAGCTTCCCGAGCATACCATAAAAGACCTCACCGCCCTCGGCATCGAAACAGAGGTCTTTGTCCACGGCGCACTTTGTATGTCCGTGTCAGGTCAGTGCTATATGAGTGCGTTGATAGGTTCGAGAAGTGCCAACAGGGGACTTTGTGCTCAGGCTTGCAGACTGCCTGCTCAGGGAGATAAGATAACAAAGGGGCAGGAGCGTTACGCCCTCTCTCTGAAAGATATGTCCTATGTTGATAAGCTCCAAAGGCTCGAAAAGGACGGAGTTTCCTCTCTTAAAATAGAGGGCAGAATGAAGCGCCCTGAATATGTTGCGGCGGCAGTGAACTGCTGTAAAAATTCTCTCGAAAACAAGCCTTATGACCTGAAAGCCCTTGAAGCGGTCTTTTCCCGCGGGGGCTTTACAGACGGCTATTACAATGGCAGATTAGGCAGAGAAATGTTCGGCACAAGGCAGAAAGAGGACGTTTCCGCCGCCGCCAAAATTCTTCCCGAGCTTCATGAGCTTTACCGCAGATGTGAAAAGCGCACAAAAGCCTTTTTCACCATAAAGCTTCAGGAAAGTTCTCCGGCGGAGCTTTCTCTTCGTGACAGCGAGGGAAACACCGTGACCGTTTACGGCGATATACCACAAAAAGCCTTGAAAAAGGCCTGCGACAGCGACTATGTAAAAAAACAGCTCTCCAAGCTTGGAGACACCATATATGAGTTCGGAGGACTTGAAGCCGCCATAGGCAAAGACCTTGCCTATCCAGCTTCCGCACTTAATGACCTAAGACGGCAGGCGGTAGAAAAGCTTGACCAGAAGCGTATAGACTTTTTCACCCATACCGCCGATTTTACCGACAAAGCACTTGCCGATCTTCCTACCCTGCCAAAAGCCTATGAACACAAAAAGATCCGCATAATGCTCTCAAAACTCTCTCAGCTTGAGGGTGTTGACCTTGACAAAGCAGAGCTTGTGGGCGTGCCGATAGAGATAGCTTTGGAAGCGGCAAAGCTTGTGTCAGACAAAAGCAAGCTTATGATAATAATGCCACGCTTCACATTCGACGAGAAAGCCCTATGTGAAAAGCTTTCAGCCGCAAAAGAAGCAGGCATAACAAAAATGCTCGCCATGAATATCGGCCACTGCCTTATTGCGAATGACCTTGGCTTTGAGCTTCACGCAGGCTATTCATTCAATCTCTGCAACTCAGCCGCATTAGACGAGGTAAAAAAACTTGGTGCAAAAGACTGCACAGTGTCCTTTGAGCTTAAAGCGTCGCAGATAGAAAAGTTAAAGAAGCCCATTGAGATAGGCTTTGTGGCATACGGCAGACTTCCCCTTATGCTCACTGCAAACTGTCCTATAAGAAACGATATGGGCTGTAAAAACTGCAAGGGCAAGCTTTTTGACCGCACAGGCAGAGAGTTTCCGGTGAGATGTCCAAAGGGCAGAGATTGCGCAGAGATACTAAATTCCGATATTTTGTATCTTGCAGACAAGCTCGACGATTTTGACAATGCCGACTATATGGAGCTTCACTTCTATGAGGAGAACGCCCACAGGATAAACGAAATAATAAAGGCTTACCATGGCGAAAGGGTCGCAAAGCCCGAAAACGCCACCAATGGCCTATACTACAGAGGAGTTTTATAAAATGAAATTACTTATAAAAAAGCTTAAGGAAAATGCAGTTATCCCTGCAAGACAAACAGAATTTAGCGCAGGCTATGACCTTTGTGCCTGCACAGACGCACCTGTTACCATAAAAGCAGGTCAGACCGAGAAAATACACACAGGCATATCAGCCGAGGTTCAGGGTGAGAAAAACTGCGTTCTTCTTATCTATGCAAGAAGCTCACTGGCATCAAAGTTCGGCATTGCCCCTGCAAACTGCGTTGGCGTTGTTGATTGGGACTACAGAGGTGAGATAATCTGCGCTCTCCACAACAGTTCAGACAAGGACTACACCATAAACAGCGGCGACAGGATCGCACAGCTTGTGATAACCCCTGTTTTCACTCCTGAAGTAGAGGAAGTAACAGAGCTTTCCGATACAGAGCGTGGCGCAGGCGGCTTTGGCTCAACAGGCAAATAAGAATGGTGAAAACTGCATATGAAAATTTACAACGTTAAAATAAAGACCATGGACAGCGACAGACGTGTTATTGAAAACGGCTGGGTTGAGATAACAGACGGCATTATTTCCGCTGTAGAAAGTGGCTCTCCCGAAGCTGTCACAGCCGAGGACATAGACGGCAACGGCAGAACAGTTTACCCTGGTTTTATCGACATTCACACACATCTTGGACTATCCACAAGCGGCGTAGGCATGGAGGGCGAGGATTTCAACGAGGAATCTGAACCATGCACAGCACATATCCGCATTGTTGACGGCATAAACCCCATCGACTATTCCTTTGAGCTTGCAAGAAAAGCAGGCGTAACATGCTGTCTTGTATCCCCAGGCTCTGCAAACCCTGTTGCAGGCAGTATTGCGGCAGTAAAAACCTATGGCAAGCGAATAGATAAAATGCTTGTAGGCACAGTTGGAATGAAATTCTCAATGGGTGAAAACCCTAAACTCACCTATTCTGACAAAGAGGACGCCCCCTACACCCGAATGGCAGTGGCAGGCATAATAAGAGAAGCACTTATAAAGGCGCAGAAATACGGTGAAGCGGTCGAGCGTGCAATGGGAAGCGAGGAGGATATGCCTGAGTTTGACATGAAGTCGGAGGCTCTGCTCCCTGTTCTCAGAGGTGAAGTCAAGGCGCATTTTCACTGTCACAGGGCGGACGATATTTTCACCGCCATAAGGATAGCGAAAGAATTTGAGCTTGACTATGTGCTTATACACTGCACTGACGGTCATATCATAGCTGACGAGCTTGCAGAGGAAGAAGCAAGCTGTGTGATAGGTCCTGTAATATGCGACAGGTGCAAGCCTGAAATGGCAAATCTTACCCCGGCAAACGCAGGCATACTTTCTTCTCACGGCATAAAGGTAGCAATCTGCACCGACCACGCAGAAGTGCCGATAGAATATCTGCCCTTGTCAGCGGCTATTGCAGTAAAAAACGGTCTTGACTATGAAAAGGGCATAGAAGCTATCACCTGCACAGCGGCAGAGATAGCAGGCATATCCGACCGGGTAGGCTCTGTAAAGACAGGGCTCGACGCAGACCTCACCCTATTCAGCGGCGACCCCCTTGATGTAATGGTATCACCTGACATGGTGATATGCGGTGGAAAAATAATTTGATATGATACCAATGCGGAACGGTTTTCGTTTCGCATTTTTTTATTTGTACTTGTGTTAGCCGCACTTTACAAACCATATAGGGGCTGGCGACCTCGACAGCCCGCACCTGTTTGCCTGCTCAATCCTGCGATAACCCCACAAATGGCGGTAGGGGCGAACAGAGTTCGCCCACCTTTATTCACCTACATGGTTTGTACAAATTCAACCCCCCGCAACTCCTCGAAACGGGACGTCGTATTTCTGCAAAGCAGAAATTGCGCTGCTCCCCTACAGGTATTCTGGCAAGTTTCTGCCGCCGCAAAATCGCTCCGCTCTTTGCGGATATACGTTTTGCTTTGGGATAGAATAGCGGTGCAGATTGTGTTACTCCGATATTTCTTTTGTCTGATATCTTATTTCTATATGCTTTTAATACTACAATCTGCACCTAGTCGGCTATCGCCGAATGAGGCTCTGCCTCATACTCCGCTAGGGGCTTTGCCCCTAGACCCCACAAGCCCTCCAGCGCCGAGCTTGAGCGTGCGCTTTATCTCTCGCTTCGCTCGGTGCTTGGGGGCAGCTTTGCTCATTCCTCATTCCTAATTCCTCATTCCTAACTCCTCACTTGATCGTTTCTTTTACTTAAAATGCACAAAAATGCTTGAAAAATATCAAAAAATTTGCTATAATATTATTGATTATATCCGTATGCTTCAACAGCACCGAAAGGGAGTGACTTTTTTGCCGAAATTTGAAAGCGGTATGGAAAATATGGCGGATATGTTCGTCTTTGAAACAGGCGACCTTCTGGAAAAGTTGGACGAGATCCTTATGCGCACCGAGCAGGAAGACTCTATCTCCTCCGACGATATCAACGAGATATTCCGTACCATGCACACTATTAAAGGCTCTGCCGCCATGATGAGTATGCACAATATGTCTACCCTTGCCCACTCAGTTGAGGATCTCTTCTACATTATCCGTGAAGACCCTACTGTGAAATATGACAAGCCTGCTCTCTATGAGCTTCTTTTCTCAGCCTCTGATAATCTTAAATCTGAGCTTGATTCACTCTATGACGACGCACCGCTCACCGATTTTTCAGAGCTTGAAAATAAGATACACGCCTTTGCAGCCACCATGAAAGGTCAGCCTGCCACAGACAGTTCCGATACTTCCTCAGCCGATACCAACACCTATGAGGGGCTTTTCCCTGATGATGAAAAAGAGGGCTTTCTCACCTATAAGGTCACATATTCCGAAAGCTGTGCAATGCCTGATATGCGTGCATTGGTGCTTTTGCGTGCTTTAGGTAAAATGTGCGAGGTAATAAAAACTTTCCCTGAGGATCTTGACGCCGACAATGCAGGAGACGAGATATCCAAAAAGGGACTTTACATAAAGCTTATCACCGATGACCCGAATGGCGTTCTTGACCTTATGAAAAACGCCGTGAACGTTGACAAAGCCGAGCAGGTGAAAAAGCCTAAACCTAAACCTCAGCCTGCCCAAAAGTCTGCTCCGGAAAAGCCAGCCCCAAAGCCTGCTCAGCCTGCAAATGCAGTCCCCAAAAAGCATGAGCAGTCCATGATATCCGTCAAGCTTGATAAGCTCAACAGACTTCTTGACCTTGTGGCTGAGATCGTTATAACCGAAGGTTCTGTTATCTCCTCTCCCGACCTGAAAAAAGCCGAGATAAACCTTGACCGCTTCAATAAATCCTCCCGTGAGCTGAAAAAGCTTACCGACGAGCTTCAGGACGTTGTAATGTCCATACGAATGGTGCCTGTTTCCACAGCATTTCAGAAAATGAACCGTGTTGTCAGGGATATGAACCAAAAGCTCAAAAAGAATGTTACTCTTGTGTTTGAGGGTCAGGAAACGGAAGTGGATAAATCTATCGTAGATATCCTCAATGACCCCCTTATGCACATTGTGAGAAACGCAGTTGACCACGGCATAGAAGCCCCCGAAGTCCGTGCAAAAGCAGGCAAGACCGAGCCTGCCACAGTTACTCTAAGCGCAGGCTATGACTCCAACGAAGTGGTCATCTCCTGCCGTGACAACGGTGCAGGAATGGATACCGCAAAGCTTATGGCGAAAGCCAAGAAAAATGGTATGCTCACAAAGCCTGAGAATGAATATACCGACAAAGAGATATTCAATTTTGTTGTGGCCGCAGGCTTTTCCACCAATGATAAAATAACCGAATATTCAGGCAGAGGCGTTGGAATGGACGTTGTAAAGAAAAACCTTGAAAAAGTCGGCGGAAAGCTCTATGTTGACTCCAAGTTTGGCGAAGGCTCTGTCTTTACTATCAGGATACCACTTTCTCTGTCTATCCTTGACGTTCTGAGCGTTGACGTAGGGGGCGAGAATTTCTCTCTGCCTGTTTCCGCAGTTTCCGAAGCTTTCTCCTGCAAAGCCGAAAGCTTTATCACCGACCCCGAGGGCAACGAGTTTATAATGCTCCGCGAAAAATGTCTGCCTCTTATCAGAATGAGCGACCATTTTGATATACCAAATGCCGAAAAGGACGTAACAAAGGGCATAATGCTCTGTTGTAAAGACGGTGGCAAGGAAGCCGTCCTCATGGCAGACAGGATAACAGTTGACCAGCAGGTGGTAGTAAAACCGTTCTCACCTCTCCTTGACGCCTATCCCCTCAAGGAATCAGGCATGGCAGGCTGTTCGGTCCTCGGCGACGGCAGTATAACCATAATACTGGATATGAAAGAATTTCTCGGCAATTATGACTTCCGAAAGGGTGAATAAAGATGTCAGAACAGGATATAAACGAATTTTGTCAGAAGGGTGGAAAAATACTCTCCTTTGTTTCTGATGAAAAATATTACGCCTTTGAGGTAAAAGATGTCACCGATATAATAGGGCTTCTCCCCGTCACAAGACTCCCGAAAACACCAAAGTTCATAAAAGGCGTTATAAATCTGCGAGGAAAAGCCGTTCCCGTGATAGATCTCCGCCTGCGCCTTGGACTACCCGAAGGGGAGTATGACAACAGAAGCAGTACCATAGTGATAGAAGTCGGCTCAAATCAGGCTGGCATAATATGCGATAAGGTCTTGGACGTTGAGGATATCCTCCCCCAGCAGACTGCCGTGTCGCCCGTAAAAAACAGCCTTGTAAAATGCTTTATAAACGCAAACAACAAAAACATATCCCTGCTTGACCCTGATATTCTGGTCAGAACAAACAGGTAAAACATAATAACAAGGAGGAAGAGGAATGCTGTCACGTCTTGAGATCTCTCAGTCAGACTTTGACGAGCTTACTGCATTCATAAAAGAAAAATACGGCCTTGACCTTGCAAGGAAAAAGTCTATCGTTGAAAGCAGGCTGAGCAACTATGTATTGGACTGCGGCTTCAACAGCTTTTCAGAATATCTCAGCGCCGTCTACAGCGATGAAACAGGCAGAGAAACTGCCAACCTTATAAACCGCCTTACTACCAACCATACATATTTCATGCGTGAAACGGACCATTTCCAACACTTCATGGAGAAATTTCTCCCCTATGCCGAAAAAAATGTCCTCGATCATGATATGCGTATATGGAGTGCAGGCTGCTCATTCGGCAACGAGCCATATAATCTTGCCATGTGTATGGACGATTATTTCGGTTTTGACCGCCGTTTCTGGGACTTGAAAATACTTGCCACGGATATCTCCCTTAACGCACTGCGTTCTGCCAAAAACGGCATTTATACCAGTATGTCCATAAAGAATATCCCCGAAGATTGGCGTAAAAAGTATTTTCACCCATATTCAAACACAAAAGATCTCTGGCAGGTCAGCGATACAATAAGGCAGAATGTTGAGTTTCGCTACCACAATCTTATGGATGATTTCACTTTCAAAAAGAAATTCGACCTTATCGTCTGCCGTAACGTCATGATATATTTTGACGACGATACAAAAGCCGAGATATGCAGAAAATTCTATGACGCAATGGAGGATGGCGGCTATTTCTATATCGGTCACGCAGAATCAGTGCCGAAGTATATGCCTTTTGTAAAAGTTGCCCCTGCAATATACCGCAAGCTGGGAGGGGATAAAAAATGACGCCTCTCTTTCTTGTGATAACCGAAAACAAAGCCTTTGCACAGCTTTGCAGAAAATCCCTTACAAACGCAGGCTTCCAAAGCTCAAAGCTTGCCTCAGCCTGCCTTAGCAACGGCAGAAAAAGCGTCACTGCCCTTTCTCCCGACTATGTTCTTCTCGACGGTGATTGCCAAAACAATATGGACGACTACATCATAAGCCTTGCCCCACGATATTCTGTGCCTATAATCTATCTTACCATTCAGCACAACAATAAATATCCCATGATGCAGGCAGGTGCCATAGACGTCGTATATAAACCTGACGGCACTCCGTCTGATAACGAGCGTTTTCAGAAACGCTTTGCCGAAAGCATACAGCGCCTTGAAAAAGCAAGAGTTAATTCTGTTGTGCATATACCTGCCATAAATACCTCCGGAATAATAGCCATAGGCGGTTCAACAGGCTCAACGGAAGCCCTGAAAGCTATCCTTAAAGACCTCCGCCACGACCTGCCCCCTATAGTGGCAGTCCTGCATATGCCTGCGGGCTATACAAGGATATATGCCGAACAGCTATGCACTGAAACCGGTCACAACGTTGTGGAAGCCAAAAGCGGTCTGTATCTCAGCCAAGGCATGGTGGTAATAGCGCAGGGCGGTCAGCACCTTAGATTGTTCAGGGATAAAAAAGGCTATTTTGTCACCTCTGAAGCAGGTGTAAAGGTTTCAGGTCACTGTCCGTCAGTTGACGTGCTTTTTGACTCTGTAGCATACAGCGCAAAGCGTAACGCTATAGGCGTTATCCTCACCGGCATGGGCTGTGACGGTGCAAAGGGTATGCTCAACATGAAGAAAATGGGAGCATATAATATCGGACAGGACGCAGAAAGCTCCATAGTCTATGGTATGCCCAAAGCCGCATATGAAAACGGCTCAGTGTCAAAGCAGTGTCCCCTTGACAAGATAGCACAGGAGATACATTATCGCATCGACAACGGCTTATGATAAAATATAACAAGGAGGGATAGCTGTGGAAAACAGCAGATATCTCATTTTCACCTCAGCAGGGCGAAGCTTTTCACTGCCCTTTGAGGATATAAAAATAATCATAGCGGCGCAGACCCCAACTCCCGTGCCTGATTTTCCCGACTATGTGCCGGGAACAGTGGTGAACGAGGGCGAGGTAGTGCCTGTCATAGACCTGCGCAGACGTTTCCACTATGAGCCAAAAGAGATCTCCGACAGAGATTGCATAATAATCACAATGGGCGAAGAAGTTTCCGTAGGGCTTTTGTGCGACAACGTAGCAGGCTTCACGGATATTCCCGAGGATAAGCTGTGTAAAGCCCCAAACGTCAACGAAGAAGCCTGCGCAGATTTTCTAAAAGGAGAATTTCTTCTGGAGGGCAAGCCATGCTATGTCCTTGACAGCGAAAAAGTAATAAAGCTCAGCGACCGTGAAAAGGTAGCAAATACAGAGCGAAAGGATAAATAAAAATGAGAGAGATAAACGTTTCAGAAGTAGAAGAACTTGTAAGAGATCTGTGCATAAAAGCCAATCTGTATCTTCCTGAGGATATGGAAAGCTGTATAGAGTGCAACGCCAGGAAAGAGCAGTCCCCGGTGGGAAAGAACGTCTTTGCTGATATCCTTGACAATATGAGAGTAGCAAGAGAAGAAGCTATCCCTATCTGTCAGGACACAGGCATGGCAGTTATCTTCATGACCATAGGACAGGACGTGCATTTTGTAGGCGGTTCGCTGAATGAAGCCATAAATAAAGGCGTAGCAAGAGGCTATACAGAGGGCAGACTGCGCTGTTCAATAGTATCCGACCCATTGGAAAGAGTAAACACAGGGGATAATACACCGCCTGTTGTGCATCTTAAAATAGCAGAGGGCGAAAAGGTAGAAATAATGGTGGCACCAAAGGGCTTTGGAAGCGAAAATATGTCACAGCTTAAAATGATGACCCCGTCAGTTACCGAGGACGAGATAGTGGATTGGGTAGTGTCAGTGTGTGCAAAAGCAGGTTCTAACCCATGTCCGCCAATAGTCATAGGCGTAGGCATAGGCGGCGACTTTGAGAAGTGCGCATACCTTGCAAAGAAAGCACTGTGCAGAAGCGTATCAAAGAGAAATCCAAAGGAACGTTATGCAAAGCTTGAAGCGAAAATGCTGGAGAAGATAAACCTCCTTGGCATAGGACCACAAGGCTTTGGCGGCACACAGACCTGCCTTGCAGTAAATATAGAAGAAGCACCGACCCATATCGCAGGCCTACCGGTGTCAGTGAACGTAGGCTGTCATGTGACAAGACACGCAAGCGGAGAGATATAAGGGCATAATGTGGGAGCGAACGGTGTTCACCCGCATTTTCCACAGCACGCACATCTTATTATTCATCAAACAAGCTCCTACATCTTATTCGGGCAAGTTCTTCCGCCGCAAAATCGCTTCGCTCTTTGCGGATTTACATTTGCTAAGGGATAGGGAAAACGGTGCAGATTTTTGCTCCGATATCACCTTTGTTTAATATCGGACTTTCATGTGCTTTTTTCTCATTAAATCTGCACCTAGTCGGCTTACGCCGAATGAGGCTCTGCCTCAAACTCCGCAAGGGACTCTGTCCCTTGACCCTGCAAGCCCTCTTACGCCGGGCTTGAGCCTGCGTTTTACCTCTCGCTCCGCTCGATGTTGGATATCCCACTCTGGTCAGCTTTGCCAATTCCTCATTCCTCATTCCTCATTCTTCATTTCTACCTCTTTTCTCCACAACACCAATACCCCGATAACATTCGGCACTGCCATAAGTCCATTGAAAATATCCGACACTCCCCACACAAGCTCCATGCTCCACATCGTTCCAATGCACCCACAAGCTATCGCCATGATCCTATAGATCATATCGCTCCGTGGGAAAAGGTATCTCCAAGCCCTCTCCCCTATGAAAAACCACCCTGCCACTGTCGCTAATGCAAAAAGTATCAGCGAACCTGACATGAAATACTTCCCCGCTCCACCAAGAGCAGCATTGTAAGCCCGCACTGCCATATCCTCCCCCGTGAGGTCAGTGCCGCTTATTATTATCACCACAGCCGTCAGAGTGCATATGACAAAGGTGTCTATAAAAACCTCAGCCATTGCCCATGTTCCCTGCAATTCAGGCGACTTTATCCCGCACGAGCTGTGTACTGCCACCGTCGAGCCTAAGCCTGCTTCATTTGAAAACGCTCCACGCTTTAACCCCTCCACCATGGAAAATATTATCGTCCCTGCCACCGAGCCTGTTATGCAGGCTGTGGGGCAAAAGGCGTTTTTTACTATCATTGCTATCGCTCCTGCGGCTTTTAATGGGTGAAATATTATCACTCCCAAACTGCCGCCTATGAAAAGCACCGCCATTATCGGCACAAGCTTTTCGCAAAGACAAGCTGCTGAGTTTTTTCCCACAGCTACTAAAAATACGAAAATAAGCACCACAAGTGCAAATATATATGAGGGTATCCCAAACCCCTCTCGGGCAGCCGCAGCCGCCGAACCCGTCTGCACCATGTTGCCCATTCCAAGGGACGCACCCACCGTAAAAACTGCAAACAAAACAGCCGTGAGCTTCGTTCTGCCTATCTTTTCGAGATAAGACGCCGCACCGCAAAGCTTTCCGTCAGAGCATCTCACTCCCAGATAGTTTTCGCAGTAAGCAAGCCCCATTCCGAAAAATGCAGACACCCACATCCAGAATACCGAGCCTGCGCCCCCTATCCTGATACATTCCCCCACGCCCACCACCGAGCCTGTTCCTACAGTTGCCGCAAGCGCCGTGGAAAATGTCTGAAACTGCGAGAGAGAATCGCTTTCGGAGCTTTCTTTTTTAAACAGCGTAAAAACCGTTTTCTTCATTATTTTTAAAATGTGTATCTGTGGAAATCCAAGCTTTATGCTCAGATATATTCCGCCCCCAAGCAAAAGTATCAAAAGCGGAACGCCCCACAAAAACGAATTTATCTTGTTTATTATAGCCGTAAGTTCCATAGCTTTCCCCCGAAAACACTTTTTTCGTGCAAATAATTGCCTTATAAATGATATGATATAAAAGGGAGATTAATTCTTGAAAACTGAGATAACCATACATACAAATACGCAAAAAAACAAACAGCGAGGTGAACGTCCTCAAATGCACAGATATAAGCCCTCAAAAATACCGCTTTTTATCTTCTGGGCTATCCTTGCGGTAATATTGTTTCTTATCCGCTATGCGGTCAATCTCATAGAAAAACTTATCCCGTTTTCCGTGAATTATATCCTTATGCCAATGTGGATAATCGCCGCACTTTTTTGCCTGCTGGTGCTTCCCTTTTATTTCATCAGATCTTTTTTCACCGTCAGCTCAAAAGAAGTCACCGCCTTTACAGGGCTTTTCTTTACCATGCGGCATTTTATGCCCACCTCGGCAATAAAATCCGTCACAACTATCATAACTCCCCTGGGCAGTATAACAGGACTTAACTTCGTTGTCTTGAACGCCTTGGGCGCAAGACTTCTTATACCTTTTATGAGCCGCCGTGATGCCATGGAAATATCCGCCATAGTAAACAGCTCCATACGAAACAGAGAACGCAAAGAAGACTAGATACCAAAGACAGGAAAGGTTTAAATGAGCCGCAGAGAAACTATCAAGGAAAAAAGCAGCTGGCTGAAGAATTTCTTCGCCCACCGCCAGCACCCTATAATGATATTATCTTATACAACTAAATATATGTGGCTTCTTGCTATCCCTCTTGCCAAGTATCTCATAGCCGCAAAATTCAACTTTCAAAGCTGGTTTCAGGCACATTGGGTTGATATCCTCACTATCACATTTATCTTTAGCTACGCTTTCCTGCGCTGGATATTCGTCTACTATGAGCTTGAAGAAGATTGCATCATAGCCCACACAGGCTATTTCGGCATAACACGAACTAAAGTCTATTTTGCCGAGATAAGCTCATTGTCACTGTCACAAGGATATATTTCCAGACTTATACATTCCTGTGCCGTATACATAGACACCGATGCAAAATCACTGCAAAATGCAGATATAATGCTCACCCTTACAAAAAAACGAGCCTTTGAGCTTTATCATTTTGCCACTGCCAAATGCAAAAACAAACCTAAATATGTCTACAACTCAAAGAAAAGCCTGCTCGTTATATTCTCTCTTATCTTTTCATCAACTCTGTCAGGCATGATAATCGTGCTGTCGGTACTTTACGAAGCATATAGGATAGTAGGAAGAGAGGCGGAGGAACAAATACTCCGCAGAGTGAATACGGAGATAGCAAAAGTTCCGGTGCTTGCAGAAGTGCCTGAATATATCCTTATCGCAGGCGGTGTGCTGGCAGGAGGCTGGCTCATATCATTTCTGTCTAATCTTATGCGCCACTGGAATTTTTCCTGCACACGCTGTGCCGACCTTTTCATAATCAGAAGCGGGATAGGCACAAGACGCAGACACGTCCTCTATAGAGATAGAGTAAACTATATCGACCTAAGACAATCATTGCTTATGAAGATATGCAAAATAACCTCTGTGTCTGCCCACTGTACAGGATACGGAAAAAGACGGCTTGAAATATCAGCACTTATACCGATAACGACAAACGGACAGGTTGACCGCTCCCTGAAGATGCTCATGCCGAAAATACCGCCGGTGAAAAGCGACATCTCCACAGGAAAAGCCGACCTTGGCAGATTTATAACGATACCGCTCATATGCACGTTTATACCCATCATATCAGGAAGAGGAGCGCTTTACTTTTTTCCTAACTGGAAAAGAGAAATAACCATACTTGTTATACTAACTACCATACCATTGCTGTGGCTCGTGATAGTCAAGGCGGCGGCAGCGTTCACAACATCAATAGGCTTTGAAAACGGGTATTGTACATTGTCATATTGTAAATGGTATAGCTTTCATAAATCAATAGCCGCACTTGACAGAGTGTCAATGGTAACGGTCATGCAAAATCCGTTTCAGAAGATAAGCCATACTTGTGCCGTGAGAGTTTATACCAATTCGGAGAGTACAGACTATCATACTGTAAAGGGACTTAATTATGATAAGGTCATAAAATTGTTGAACAGGAATGGGTATGCGGTGTGAAAAAAAATGAGGAATGAGGAGTGAGGAATGAGGAATTAGCATAGCAGACCAAAGTTACCCCCTCAGCACCGAGCGAAGCGATTTTGCGGCGGTAGAACTTTGGTGTAGGGGCTGGCGCCCTCGACAGCCCGCTTCGGGGATTTTCAAAGCTTGAATTTGTACAAGATTGTGTAGACGTGCCGTGGTGGAAATGTTACACCATATAGTGCTTGGAACAATGTGCCGAACATGGTGCGGATATCGCAGGATTGGACGGGCAAGCAGGAAGCGGGACGTCGGGGGCGCCGTCCCCTACATTATGGTTTGTAAAAATGCACCAAAGCGTGCGGATATGCAGGGTTTGACAGACGACCGACACGGGCGACCAGAGGTCGCCCCTACACAGTTTGATAAACAAATATCATCAGGGACGACCACCTCGTCCCCGATTTTTTTATTCAAAAAATTTTTTTCACTGCAACATTTCAGTGAAAAATATACACTTATATTATGACGGACGACAGGGGGGATCAGATTGGACAAAAAGGGAAGAAAAAAGCTCGCAGAACTTGCGGTGAACGGCGATACGGACGCCTTTTCTAAGCTCTATGGAGAGATATATAAGGAGCTTTATTATTACGCCCTCGCTAACCTGCAAAATGCCGAGGACGCCGCCGATGCAGTGCAGGACGCTGTGCTGGACGGCTATATGAGCATCTCTTCGCTGCGGAAAAGCGAAGCTTTTGATAGCTGGATGTTCAAAATTCTGGTCGCCAAGATCAAACAAAAACAAAAGGAATACGCCCAAAGACGCTCTAACCTCGATTATATTAATGAAAGCGACGCAATAATCAAGGACGAAAACGGATTCGAGCGGTGCGAGATCTTAGAAGAGTTTGCTGATCTCAGTGAAGCGGAAAGACTCTGTATATCACTTCACTGTATAGCAGGCTACAAAGGCAGGGAGATAATGGAGATAACAGGTATTAAAGATACGACAGTCCGTTCCCATATATCCAGAGGTAAAGCAAAAATACGCAGTAAGCTGTTTGGAAAGGAGGTGACATGATGAGAAATTTAAGAAAACGCAGAAAGCTTATCAGACAAATGGAACAGGCAAACAAAATTCCTGATAAGCTCATGCCCCAGGAAATAAAAGATATGCTGGACGTGGCAGGCTTCAGACCCGTTATCGAAAATACTCCAAATAGTGCAGAGATAAAAATAAACAGCGGCAGAAGCAACGCCCTGAGATGTCTGGCTGTGGTGGCGGCTTTCGTCCTTGTGGTAGGCGGATTTGCTGTGCTTAGGTTCAGCAATACCCAGTTCGTCAAAAAATACCCCAATTCCGCTTCTTCACAGTCCGCTAACGCCTCAGGTCTTGACGGCCTCCGTGGAACGACCTATAAGGGTCTTTACAACTATATAAATAGCAACAGCAAAAACATAGAGGACTTTATAGTTGACAATAGCTATATATTCAAAAATATCGACGCTTTGTCTGTTGATGACGATGACTATGTGGCTTTGTATAAGCAGGCGCTCAGAGATCACCAGCTCACCCCTAACCCCGCTGATATACAGCTCACTCGCTCAGGCGTGGATATCACCCCCACAACAAGCATAAATGAGCTGGAAACAAACATAACCTACGGAAATGCCCATTTCATTACTGACAATGGCGGTATCGACGTTTATATTACCCAAAACGGAAATATCACAAAGTCAGAACAGGATATCTTCGCTGACACTTTCCTTAAAAAAGGTCTTGTTGACATTGCCGAATACGAACAGTACGGCTGTAAGTTTGCTCCAAGCGTTGTTGCAATGTATTTGGATAATAACGAGCTTTACGCTTTCTTCGACTTTATCTTACCCGTGAAGGCAGGAAAGAAAAACCTCGATATCGAATACTGCGGAATGTGCGGGTTTGACGTGAGCGACCCTGAGAATATCAAGCTCATAAGCGAGTTTGAACAACCCGGCGTGCTGGAGGGCATAAGAAAAGTTGACGGAAAGTTTTTCATCGTGTCACGCTACACCCGAGCGGCTTCACTGCTCTTAGATGACCAAAAGCCCGAGGATATCGCACCAGTGCGATACATCAATGGCGAAAAACAGCTTTTTGAAGAAAGTGAAATGTATATCACAGCCAGAGATAATACACCGTCCATGATCCTGCTTTCGTCCTTTGACGGAAAAAATCAAGGCTCATACATGGCTTCAAAGCTTATCGCCTGCGGTGAAAGCAGCATCTTAATGGGAACAGACAACATTTATATTTTAAGAGCATATGGCTTTGAAAAAACAGACGATGATTACAGCACAGTGCCAACAAGAGCGCTTATTACAAGAATAAACTACGGTGGCGGCGACATGGAGCTTAACAAAACCCAGACCGTCACAGGCGCAGACGCCGAGCATATAAGCCACGCCATATCAGGAAATGAGTATAACGGCAGATTGTCGCTGTTCTCAAACGACTCTGCAAACATTTACGATATCAGCACACACAATACCTATTATAGCGGCATTAATATCTGCACGCTGTGGCTTTTTGACAATGACCTTGGCGTCCCTGTGAAAAAGGCCCTCACATACGAGGACACTGATTTCGAGAGTGCAAGATATAACACGTTCTATCATTCTATGCTGTATGTTTACAGAGATTATTCTTCCGCTTACAACAATGATGACACTTATCAGGCAGCGAACAATATCCAGCTTGATGAAGTATATGATTTCTCAGACCCTAACAAGATAACTCAGGTGACCCCTGATGATAAAATGATAGCAGTGTCAACGGCAAACAACTTCTTCCATTATGGTACGAACTATAACGATGATATCGCCGTGCGCACCGACAGCACGTCATTCGACTCTTTCAGCGTAAAAATACTCGACAAGAGCAAAACAGAAAAGCAAGAAACCCTTTTATACGGCTCAAGCGGCAAGGGCATAGCGAATGCTAACGGCACAGTGGATCAGGTGCAGGTCTATGACACAGAGGTAGTAAAGAAATTCAACTTCTTCAAGACTATACAGGAATACAAATATCACGAGAAAGAAATGGGAACAACAGTTGACGGAAAGGATATGACCCAAAGATCCGCCAGCACTGTTTTTTCAAATTCAATAATAACAGACAACGAAAACGGATATATAGCCATACCATTCTATGACATAACCACAGTAGGCAAGACCGATGACGGCGACAATTGGGAATATACCTATTATGAAAAAACTATTGAAAAAATTCTGGTAATGAAATATAACATAGAAACCAAAACTTTCAGCGAGTATGGAACTATAAAGCTTGACGAATATACAGATTATTTTGACGATTATTTCGATCAGGCTAGCGAAGACGAGATCACGGCTATGGTCAACGACAATGACCAGAGAGATCGTTACCGCAGTGCATTCGTTCAGGACGGATATATTTATATCTTCTCCGACAGACAGATACGCTCATACAGCTATGCCGATCTCTCAAAACCCACTGAAAGTGTAGACATAGTTAAATAGCATTACACCAAATTTCCCCTTTAGCACCCGACGGATAAATTTCTGTCGGGCGTTTTTTTGCTAAAACGTTTTCGTTATTGCACACAAATAAAACCACCGCAAATTGTATAGTATGTACAATAAATGTTCACAGTAATATAACCAATTGAAATTCTATTTGTGCTAAAATAATATGGTTTTAGGAATAAATATAAGACATAAATAGGAGAAAGAATTATGAAAGACCTAACGAAAGGAAATATCACAAAGCTGATATTGATGTTTTCCCTGCCCCTTCTGCTTGGCAACGTTTTTCAGCTTTTTTATAATCTTGCCGACACCCGTATCGTGGGACAGACCTTAGGCAAAAACGCCATAGCCGCCCTTGGCGCAACTTCATCAGTAAACACCGTCATAATAGGCTTTCTGAATGGTCTTACAAACGGCTTCGCCCTTGTGACAGCACGCTTTTTCGGTGCAAAAGAGTTTGACCGCCTGAAAAAGTCCGTCGCCCACGCCCTTACCCTAGGTATCGCAACGGCAATAGCCCTCACCGCCCTCAGCCTTGCCTTTATCGACCCACTGCTGAGAGCGTTGAACACGCCTGACAACATCTTTAAGCAGGCAAAAACCTACATAGTCATAATCCTTGCAGGAATGATAATATCAATGTTCTATAACATCTGCGCAGGTATCCTCCGTGCAGTCGGCGACACTGTTTCGCCACTTATCTTCCTTATAATATCAACTATCGCTAATATCGGACTTGACCTTCTCTTTATCCTGGGCTTTAAAATGGGTGTTGAGGGCGCGGCATATGCCACCCTTATTGCACAGGGTATCTCAGTTGTGCTTTGTGTAATATACATCATTAAAAAACACAAATTTCTTATCCCATCAAAAAGCGACTTCCGCTTTAACTTCAAGCTCGCAGGAGATATGTATGCAACAGGAGTTTCAATGGGACTTATGATATCTCTCGTTGGTATCGGCACTGTTATAATGCAGGGCGCAATAAATATCTTCGGCACTGACATAATAGTCGCCCACACCACCGCAAGAAAAATATCTGAGATCTATATGCTCCCTATATCAGTTTTCGGTGCAGCTTCAGCAACCTTTTCAAGCCAGAACTACGGTGCAGGCAGGATAGACAGAGTAAAAGAGGGCGTGAAAAAAGCGACCCTCATAACATGGGGCTGGTCCGTTATCGTAATAGCCGCAACATGGCTTTTCACACCATTTTTCGCACACCTTATCACAGGTATCAGCGACCCTGAGATAGTGGGTACAGTGGAAAAATATATGAAAATAAACACAGCATTTTACTTTATCCTCGGCATAGTAATAGTTTTCAGAAACGCACTTCAGGGTGTAGGAGATAAGATAACACCTATAGCTTCAAGCATAATAGAGCTTTTGGGCAAGTTCGCAGTGGCAATGATACTCGCCCCACGCATGGGATATTTCGGCATCATGATAAGCGAACCCCTTGTGTGGGCAGGCATGGCAGTGATGCTCGGCATAGGCTTTGCCGCAAATAAGACCTTCCGTAAAGAGAATATCACCAATACGGCAGAGCAAATGTAAATAGTTTGTTAATTCACATAAAACAGATAGCTCCCTATGTAGAAAAAAGTAAGCCACTATTGATTTTATCAAAGAAACGTGTTATAATTAGTAAAAACATACAATCCACAAAAGTGTGGCTAACATACCATAGAAGTGAAAGGGGGAAATGCCTGCAAACGGCAGGCATGACAGAAAAAATGCTTTCAAAAATATTGTCAAAAGAGGAATGTGCAAAGTGCAGGATATGCTGCTGCTTTGACAGCTATGATATATGGGAAACACCATATATCTCACAAACGCTTGCAAGCAAGATATTGCAGGAGTATGCCCCTAAGCAGGAATTTATAAAGAAGGAAAACCATTTCTTGTTCAAAATGGATAAGGAACAGAATGCAGACCTGTATTATTGCCCGATGCTGGATAACGAGAAGGGCTGTATATTAGGCGACGACAAACCGTTCGACTGCAGGATATGGCCGCTGAGAGTAATGGCACTGAATGAAACTAAAGTAATAACATTGTCGCCGGTCTGTCCTACTATGAATGAAAAGTCCATAAAGGAGCTGACGAAAACGGCTAACGAGCTGGCAGATCAGATATTTGAGTATGCAGACGAAAATCCGGAAGCCGTGAAACCGTATCTTGACGGCTATCCAATATTGGTGGTAGAGGGCAAAAAGTATAAGGATACCCTCGTATAAAAAGTAAAAATCAAAAAACAAAGCGGTGTCGGAGTGAAAAACTCTGCACCGCTTTTTCTATCCCATAGCATAAAGTAAAATCCGCAAAGAACGCCAGCGATTTTGCGACGAAAAAAAATCGACACAAATGTGTAGGGGCTGGCGCCCCCGACAGCCCGCACCTGCTTGCTGCTCAACCATGCGGTATATGCACAATGAACTGCACAATATTTCCCAACACGGCACGTCTACACAAATTCGTGATAAAGCCAAACCTTATCGCTCTCTGAACGGGACGTCGTATTTTTGCAAAGCAGAAATTGCGCCGCTCCCCTACAGTGAGTTTGTGCGGTTATCATGAATTGCAAGCAGCTTACCTCAAAAACAAATAATAAATAAGCCCGTAAAGCACACTAGCCAAAGTGCCGTAAAGAATAACAGGTCCGCTGATAATGAAGATCTTCGCCCCAAGCCCAAGAATATATCCCTCCGTCTTGAACTCAAGAGCAGGCGCCGCCACAGAGTTTGCAAAACCTGTTATAGGTACAAGCGTGCCTGCACCTGCGTGCTTCGCTATGCGGTCATACCAGCCAAGACCTGTGAGAAGAGCCGATAAAAATATCAAAGTTATTGATACCGACATTGAGGCGTTATCCTTGGATAAACCTAAATATAAATACATATCCATAAGCGATTGCCCAATAACGCATATAAGTCCGCCAAATAAAAACGCCTTCGGTATGGTCACCCACCACTTAGTCCCCTTTGACGCCTCTTTGTACATCTCGCTGTATTGTGCCTTGCTTAAATTTATATCCATTTTGTTCTCGCTCCTTTTTGTTTCTGACTGCCAGTATTGTGCCACATAAAGCTTAGGTTATTCATATTTTAAGTGCACGATTTTCGCATGATTTGTTCAATATGTTGCTGTAAGGTTAATATTTTTATATAGTTTCAACAAGTTTTGTGTAATGTAAACGATTTATCATAGGGAAATTTGTTAAAATAGTATCTTGAAAAAAATGCGAAAATTTTGTATCATATTCATTAGAGATATTCTATCTTAGGGGCAGTGTAACTGCCATTATTTTTCAGGAGGTTATTATAATGAAAGCTAAAAAAATTCTTGCTGCTGTCACAGCTCTTTCTCTGACAACAGTAGTATTCGCATCATGCGGCGATTCAGCTGATTCATCAAGCACACCTGCCGCAACAACAACTACAGCTGCTACTACAACTACAGCTGCAACAACTACAACAGCTGCTACAGAGGATTCTGCTGCAACAGGCGGCGGAGCAGGCGACTCTGCTGTAGCAGCAGACAGCACAGCTGACTCAAAGACAGAGGGCGGTGACTCTGATTACACACCTGTAAAGACATTCAAGGGCTATGACGCATTCCTTATGTTCGGTGACAGCCAGTGGCTCTGGGGCAACTGGGAAGGTCAGGGCGAACCTGAAGCTACTAAAGCATTCGGCGTTGACGCTGATGTAACAGGCGACGGTGAGTACACTGTTTCTATCACAAACGCTTCTATAGCTTATGACGATCCAGACGAGGGCATCAACCCACAGATCGCTCTTGACGGCGACTATGCTGTTGGCGCTCAGGGTTGCGTAGTAATGTGCGTTGATATCATCGGTCTTCTTAACGGCGAAAAACTCAAGGGCACAGGCGATCCTAAGACTGATAAGGAAACTCCAGGTAAGTACAACGCTGACGATCTCAAGGTAGAGCTTAAGTCTATCAAGGCTGACGGTCAGGAAGTTGCATTCGATAAAGCTAAGATCAAGTATGGCAACATCGAGGACAACAACAACTGCTACAGAATCGAGATCTACAACGATTACGGCGATACAGCTAAGGATTCTCCTATCGACAAGGACAATCTTGCATTTGAGGACAGCCTTGAGATTACATTCTCTATCGAGGGTCTTTCTGAATAATTTTTCATGAAAACTAAGAGCAGACCGCAATATGGTCTGCTCTTTTGTATTTTTATACATCTTTCCAGTGACAAAAAGTGTGACAGATTTTTTAAAATAGCTGTCACACTTTTATGTTGACATGAAACTAATGGGAATATATAATAATAGTATTATAGTAATTCTATAATATCATCACATATTTTATTAATCCCCTAAGAAAAAAGCCGTGGTACCCTTTCTTACCACAGCTTTTTTCTTTTTTTATTTATTCTGACTGTCTGTAACAAGACCGCCGTTATCCGCCATAAGCTTGAATTTTATCTCAAACTCTTTCTCATCACCGCTGTCCGTCTTGCGATATACCTTGCAAACGACTTCATCTCCTGCCTGCTTTCCTGAAAACAGCGACGCTATATCCACCTCTCCTGCGGTGGACTTTCCGTCTATTTCCGTGATAATATCGCCCTCCGCAAGGTCTGTGTTGGCAACGTCACAATCAGGATTTATGGACACAATACAAATGCCCGGCTTTATGCCGTATATCTCAGCAGTGGTGTCGCTGACAGCATAATAAGTCACACCTATCTTTACTCTGCCTGCCACATAGCCCTTTTCCATAAGCTCCTCGATAACAGGCTTCGCCTCGTCAATGGATACCGCAAAGCCTATGCCCTCATAGTCGCTTGAAGCAAGCTTCGATGAGGTTATCCCTATGACCTGACCCCACATATTGAACAGCGCTCCACCTGAGTTACCGGGGTTTATAGCTGCGTCTATCTGTATGCAGTTCATTATTGTTGACGAGTTTTCAAGCCTTATCCTGCGGTTCACACCTGACACGATACCCTTTGTCACAGTGCCGTAATAGCCAGCCGGTGAGCCGATAGCGACTACCTCTTCCCCTGCATTCACCTGAGTTGAATCACCGAACTCAGCCGCCTGCAAGCCCTGCGCCTGTATCTTTATCACCGCTATATCCGTGGCAGGGTCCTGCCCCACCACCTTGGCTTCATACTCTGAATTGTCGCTTAGAACAACTTTTATGCCCGACTCCGCCGCATTTACAACATGAGCGTTTGTGACGATATATCCGTCAGCAGACATTATAACACCGCTGCCCTGACCTGCCGCAACATATCCACCCGAATTTTTGTAAACCTCTATAGATACCACAGCAGGAGAAAACCCCTTTGCGATACCCTCGGCAGTGTATCTTCCGTCAGCCTGATAAAATTCATCGTCAAGCTTCGGCTTGTCAGCCACAGGAAGCGTAAAGCTTATCTTCTCGTCCCCTGTAACAAGATTTCTCACCCAGCCGCTTCCCCTTATGGAGGTTATTGATATGGCTATTCCGATGCCTACAAAAAGCACCATAAAGCACAGCCTTGCAGCTGCATGGCGCATACGCTCTCTGTAGCGGCTTCTTTTTTTTGCCGAATCAACAGCCGACCAAAAATCTTCGTCCACCTTGTGAGCGGCTACCGCTCCCTCAGGCAGCTTGTAATGCCCGGTTTCTTGGGCTGTATCTTCATTTTCATCATGCAGACAAGGCTGCTCTTCAAACTGCTCCATATGAGCCTCCTAGTCGCCCTCCGCCTTGTTAGGCAGCGTGAACACAAATTCCGTATACTCGTTCTTAACGCTTCGTACCATTATCTTGCCCCCGTGGAGCTTTATGATAGAACGTACGATATTAAGTCCCAATCCAACGCCCGTCTTGTCAAGTCCTCTTGACTTATCGGTCTTATAAAATCTGTCGAACACCAGCGGAAGCTCGTCCTCAGACAGACCCTCACCGCTGTTTCTGATAGAAATGCTTGTCATATTGCCCTCAGGCTCAAAGTGAAACTCTATATAACCGCCCTTGTCAACGAACTTTATGGCGTTCTCTATCAAGTTATACATGACCTGATGCACAAGGTCATTATCCGCATAAAGGATCACTCTGTCAACGTCAAGACCCCTTATCTCTATCTGCTTTTCCTCAAGCCTTGGCTCAAAAGTCACAAGGGTATCGACTATCGGCTCAAGCACAGAGAAATACTGCAAATTCGGTTTAAGCTCGCCTGCCTCGATCTTTGCAAGATTGAGCATACTTCTTACGAGCCTTGCAAGTCTGTGTACCTCAGAGGAAATTATTTTAAGATAATATCTCTCCTGCTCCTTTGGTATGGTGCCGTCAAGCAGACCGTCCACAAAACCGCCTATAGACGTCATAGGCGTTCTAAGCTCATGAGAAACGTTCGCAAGGAAGCTATTTCGCATGGTGTCATAGCTTTTCAGGCTGGCAGCCATATCGTTGAAAGCGTTGCTGAGCTGTTCAAGCTCCGAGGTTGAATAATCAGGCAGGGTGACAGAAAAATCTCCTGCTCCTATCTTCTTTGACACCTCCGCT
>UMDT01019669.1_pt1 | contig 23583 bp, 24 predicted proteins | sample 1964561 | NCBI WGS metagenome assembly UMDT01 (sample SAMEA4836001, study PRJEB28245) | human gut metagenome | biome: gut microbiome; material: fecal sample | place: Denmark | collected 2008
TGACGGACCTTTTACGATCATTCTTGATTCTGATGAACTCATACGATGAAAATCGTAAGAATGGTTGATTTTTTTGAAAGGAAAAAGGAAAGGAGGAAGATGATTTTGGAATGCTATTTGGCATAACAGGATTTATGCTGGGTGGTATACGGTTTATTTTGATTGGAATTATTTTAGTATAATTTTTATATGGTATAAATGTCAGTGCGGGGAACGGGCTGATCCGCCCGGAAAGTTCTTTTACTTACAGGTTGCATGTGGAAACAATGTAAAATCAGAGGCTGTTAAGACCAACATTTTTATAAAGTCGAAAGCATCCAGATTCATTGGTACTGATACAAAAGTCAGCGAAAATTTCAAATTTGGAAATGGAGTTGGTTATACCGTACCGGGAGATGTTCCAGTCATTGGCGGAACAGCAAAGAAGAACCTCAGGAAACGGATGAAATGGCTTCTGAGAAAACAGTCGAAACGGAAGAAGCAGTAACTGAGAAAGTTGAAACCGAGACGGAAGAAATAGAAGAGATTCAGACGGAAGAAGCAGAAACTGAAACCGAAGAAACCGAAACCGGGGAAATTGAAACTGAGGAGATTGAAACCGAAGAAGTCGAAATAGAAGAAACTGAAATTGAAGAGACTGAAACGGAAGAATCAAAAGACAGACACAAGAAGTCTGTTAATTTGAACACGACAGAGCAGATTAAAGATCTTGCCGGAAGAATTGAACTTGCATTTGCAGTATTTGACACTACCAACAATACATTTACCAACCAGCAATTTATAAAACGTCCGATGGAATTTACCATATTGTATTCGGGTATTATGATCTCAATGATGCGGATGAGTTTATCCTTGCTTACCAGGAAACTGTTGAAGCAAATGACCTTGTATTGGAAAATGTGAGCGCCAGCGAACAAAATTATGCAAACGGCAGGCAGACAGCGACAATTTCCGTTGGAAATGAAGGGGTGAAAGATGCATCAGGATTTACTGTTGATGTATATGAGGATGATGACTGGATCGATACCGTGGATGTAATGAAAGTATTGCTTCAGGAGAAGAAAAAGAGATTGAAATTACATTTTCAAAATCCGTATCGAAAGAAGTGCAAACATACAGGTTTGTGATCAATCAAGATGAAGATCGCAATACAAAAAATAATGAACAGGAAATTAAACTCGGATATGCAGATGTTTCGCTAAAAACAACGGAATATTATCATGATAATATCATTGATGTGTATGCACAGATTTCTAATCTGACAGCACGAAATGCAGATGTGGAACTGAAAGTATACGAAGATTCGTTAGATGGAGATATTGTTTTCCAGAGAACGATCAAAGATGTCACGAATGCAGATTCTGTTGTTGTTCCATTTGAACTTGACAGAAGTAAAATGAATGTTACTCCGGGAAAAGACAAACTTTATATTGTTAAAGTTACAACAGAAGATGAAGTTTGTACGGGAGATAACCAGTACTTATTGTTGTTACCGACATTAGAATCAGAAATAACAGGTGTTCAGATCTGTGATGGAAGAGCAAATCTGACTTATGATTATGACACAAATAAAAATAAGAGTTATCAGCTGACAGCAACAACTACACTGACCGGAGTAAAAGCAAATGTAAACTGGAGCAGTTCTAATAATGCGGTGGCGACAATAGATGCTTCCAGTGGCAATTTAACAATCAAAGGAACAGCCATTATTACTACGAAAGCAGATGACTCAGCAAAGGCAACGGTGACAGTAACAGTAAAGTCCGTAGATAAAACGGCACCGAAAAATGTAAAGGTGAATTCTGTAAAAGTAGATAGTGTTACCTTAAGCTGGAATGCGCTTACTGCTGTTTCAAATAAAGGAAAATTTACAAAAGTTTCTACCGTTAAAAACGCGAAAAAAACAACTTTCCTTGATAAAAAAGTTTCTTCCAAAAAAACGTATTATTATAAGGTACGCGCATATAAAACTGTGAAAGGTAAAAAAATATATGGCGCATATTCAGTAGTAAAAAAAGTAAAATGTAAATAATATAGATTTATTTGCAGGCTGTCATTCAGAAAAATCCCGTGTTAACCAGATATTTATCTTAACACGGGATTTTCGTATGGATGCATTGATGATAAAGTTTGTATAAATTTATATGTAGCAGAGTGTATTTGAGTTGTTTGATTGTCTTTTCTTCTATTCGCAAAACACAAGTTTAACGAATAGTTGCATTCGGAAGCAAATAATCTGTAGCTTATTAACTCAATATACGCTGTGTCGGCAACAAAACTAATCAATTTGCAATTAACATTTTTACAAAAAAATCCCCATTAAGGCTATACACCTTAACAGGGACTTTTTTCCGGGATATTTTTATTTTATTTCTGTGCATCCATAATTTCACGGAATTTTAAGATCATGTCGACACATCCGTCAATACCAAGCTTTCCGGCATCCAGTGTCAGATGATAGCTAGTAGAATCACCCCAGCGCTTGCTGGAATAATAATTATAATAGCTGGCGCGCTGTTTATCCTTTTTCTGGATCAGGTCTTTTGCCTTATTCTCTGTGATATTCAGGCGTTTGCTGACAGCTTTGACGCGGTTTTCCATATCTGAATGTATAAAAATATTGATGCAGTCCGGATAATCTGCCAATGCGTAATCTGCACATCTGCCAACAATGACACAGGATTCACGATCTGCAATCTTTTTGATCGTTTCAAATTGTGCAAGGAATACTTTATGGTTCAACGGCATATCAAGAAACGGTGAAGAATTGTAGCTTCCAACGGAGTATGTATCCATGACCAGTGAGTATAAAAAGCTGCTGGTTGGTTTTTCATCGTGATTTTCAAAAATCTCTTCGCAAAAGCCACTGTCTTTCGCTGCCTGCTGTAATAATTCTTTGTCGTATAATTTGATGCCAAGTCTGTTGGCAAGTGCCTCACCAACTGCTTTACCTCCGCTTCCAAATTCACGACCAATGGTATATATCTTATTTGACATAGGAATCCCCCACTTTCTTTTGCAGCAGAATATCTTACATATTACGAAATATTTGTGCAATACATGCAAAACGTCTCGTTTTCATATGATGATATCTGTTTCTTTTGTATAATTATACTACATTTTTTCAAAAATTAAAACAATTTTTCGGAATTTAATGTAAACTTTTTAGTATTTTCAAAAAATATTCTGGGAGTGGTGACGATATTTCCATATATTCATTAGTATGCGGATGAATAAAACCGATCGTCATGGCATGAAGTGTCTGCCCCTGCGTTTTAAACGGACTTTTTCCACTGGAATATACGGTATCGCCAAGTAACGGGTGACCGATACTTGCCATATGAACGCGGATCTGATGTGTTCTGCCCGTCTCTAATTTAAATTCCATATAGGTATAATTCGAAAAACGTTCCAGTACTTTATAATGTGTGATCGCCGGCTTTCCATTTTTCTCGTTGATCGCCATCTTTTTCCGGTTGGTCGGATGTCTGCCGATCGGAGCATTGATCGTTCCTTCATCGTCTTTTACAACGCCATATACAATACCGCGGTATCTGCGATTGACACTGTGCTCTTTGATCTGCTCTGCAATTTTAATATGGCTCTCATCATTTTTACATACAATGAGCGAACCGGTTGTGTCCATATCGATCCGGTGCACGATTCCTGGCCGTATTTCGCCATTAATGCCAGAAAGACTGTCTTTGCAGTGAAACATAATCGCATTAACTAAGGTGCCTGAATAATGCCCTGCTGATGGATGTACAACCATTCCTTTCGGTTTATTGACAACGAGAAGGTCATCGTCCTCATATAAAATATCAAGCGGGATATCTTCCGGGAGAATCGGTGTTTCCACGGCGTCTGGAATTTCCACACATACAAGGTCATCCATACGCAGACGGTAATTTGCTTTTGCTATAGAATCATTTACTTTTACATGGCCGTCCCTGATCAGTTTCTGAAAAAAAGAACGTGAAGGTGCATTTGAAGAGGTTTTTGACTGCTCAAAAATAACGCTTAGATATTTATCTAAGCGTTCTCCCTCATATTCTGCCTCTATTTCGAAAGTTTCCTGTTTCATAAAATCTCCATTCTGGTATGTATATTCAATGGTATACAAAAATCATGATTTCTTTTTTGTGGGAAGAATACGTTCAAAGTCTTCTTCCTTATAAAACAGCAGACATAAGATCAAAAGTACGGCAGCAACGGTCACATAAATGTCTGCGACGTTGAACACCGGGAAATTGATCAGTCTGAAATAAAAGAAATCAACCACATATCTCTGCGTAACCCGGTCAATAAAGTTACCGATCGCACCTGCAAAAAACAGAATGGCGATTCCATTGAGTAAGCCAAAATGTTTTTCCGCAGGAATGCGCATCAGATAAAAATATATGATAAGGATCAGAACAATCACGGTAAAAATAATAAGCGGCCACTGTTTTCCCTGAAAAATACCAAACGCTGCACCACGGTTCTCTAAATAACTGAGTTCCAAAACGTTTTTCCACAAAACAACAGGCATCTGATCTTTCAAATGCTGTACTGCAAGATATTTTGTAAACTGGTCTAAAAAAATCAGAATGACTGAGCATAAAATACCGATAAAAACTTTTTTTTGAATGGTTTTAGATTGTTGTTTCATTGAGCCCTCATTTCTTTGGAAATCATTTTAGGAATGGCAGACATAACGGATACCGTCAAGAATCTGTTCATCTGTCAGCTCGCGGTAGATATAAGCATTTCCAATCTCTTTTAACAGAATAAACTTAACCTGGTTTCCAACCATTTTTTTATCGGATTTTGTTGCGGAAAGAACTTTTTCTGCGTTAAATCCATCCATCTGTGTTGGAAGTTTAAAAAGCGATAAAGCATTTTGTATTTTCTCAAAATCTTCTTTTGAAATATGGCCAAGCTGCATGGACAGATAAGATGCCGCAACAATACCAAGTCCTACACATTCTCCATGGTAAAGCGAAAAATCAGAAAGCTTTTCAATGGCATGACCAATCGTGTGTCCAAAATTAAGGAGTGCACGCTCTCCCTGCTCTTTGGGATCACGTTCGACCACATCACGCTTGATATTACAGCTTATGTAGATCATTTCTTCTAAAATTTCAGGATCTAATGCCCAGATCTCTTTTTCATGAGCGATGAGCCATTCAAAATAAGAAGCATCCTTGATCAAGCCATGCTTGATAATCTCTCCCATTCCGGAAACAATCTGTTTTCCTGGAAGAGAATGAAGCACTGACAGGTTCATATAAACTAATTTAGGCTGATAAAATGCACCGACCATATTTTTATACTGCATAAAATCAATGCCCGTTTTGCCGCCAATACTGCTGTCCACCTGTGAAAGCAGTGTAGTTGGAATCTGTATGAAATCAATGCCCCGTAAGTAAGTTGCTGCCGTAAAACCGGTCAGATCACCGACTACACCTCCACCAAGTGCTAAGAGGATGTCCCTTCTGTCGAAGTGATTTTCTATCAGAAACTGATATAACGCACCTACGGTATCCGTGTTTTTGCTTGCTTCACCTGCAGGAAAAATATGTAAAAATACATTTGAAAATACCGCAGAAAGCTGATCCTGTACTTCCTTTGCGTATAAGGGTGCTACATTGGAATCTGTGACAATACAAAGTTTCTGGTCAGGACTGATTTTGAGTCTGGTCAGTTCTTTACAAAGATCCCCAAAATCTTTTTTTAATTCAATCGTATAGATCACATTTGTTCCATCTGTAACCGGTATACTTTTTGACATAATACTCCTCCGTTTCTGCATTTTTGCATATGAGTGTACTGTTAACTTTTATATAGCTGATATTTGATTTTCAGACGTCCTTTATTGGTTTCTCCTGAGATGGAAATAAAATGAAAACGCCCATGACCGCGCACGGATATAATATCATCCGGCTTGCAGATATAGGTTGGTGTCTGAATATTTTTTCCATTTACAAATACACGGTCTGCGCGGATCAGTTCTAAAGACTGGCTTCTGGATAAACGGTATACACAGGCAATGACAGAATCAAGTCTGTTTGAGGTAATGATGCCATCTTTATCGATCATCTCCTGATGCGAACTGATTTCGTCTGTACTTACAACACTTAAGCGCACCAGTGTATGACGAACTTTTGTGAGCTGTTCCATAAAGTATGGAGCCACATTTTCCTCACACAGGATATAATAACAGCCGTCTCCCATCAGAATATCACCGATCTTTGAGCGGTCTATACCGAGTGTCATGACAGATCCAAGCAGATCACGGTGACCTAATTTTTCTGCAAACTTCGGATAAGCGGGTTCCACCTTTAATGCCGCAATCGGGTATGTCCATTCATAATAAAGAGCATCAGGAATAAAAGCAATTATCTGACGCTCTGCATAGGAAACCCCGCCAAAACTCTCCGTCTTTGTGGCAAATTCGGATTCACACTGGTGGTAAATATTCAGTTCATTTAAATTAAGGAAATCGCTGAATAAAACGATTCCCTTTCGGTCAGCCTGTCTGGAAAGATCCAACAGACGTTTTTTACAAAGTTCCTGCTCATTCATAATTAAAAATCGGTCTGAATACCCCTTGTCTCAAATGAATCCATTAAACTTAAAAAATCTCCGGAAATATCCACAGATGCCGGTGTGATAATGAAGATGTAATTTGAAATCTTCTGCAGATTACCACTGATTGCAAAGCATGAACCGGATGTAAAATCAATGATACGCTGCGCAATCTCAACGTCAAGACCCTCAACATTGAGGACAACAGTACGGTTCTCCAGTAAAGTCTCTGTAATTTCTCTCGCATCTTCAACAGAAGTAGGTTTGATCACACATACCTGCATACCGCCGGGACCAGTCTGTTTTTTCGATGGACGGATCGGCGTTACCTTGGATGAGGATTTTACCGGAGTCTCCTTCGGACGATCTGAATCATAATCTTTTTCTACTGTTTCACGTTTCTTCTCGCGACGGAATGTCTGCTTTGGCTCGTCCTCTGTATAATCATCATCGTAATCGTAATCTTCATTGTAAAAATCGTCGTCATCCTCAGGATTCAGACGCATAACATTTAAAAATTTATCAAGAACTCCCATGTTCTCACTCCTGTTTATAATTTCTTTCACCGAAAATTCCGGTTCCTACACGCACCATGGTAGCGCCCTCTTCGATTGCAACCATATAATCTCCTGTCATTCCCATAGACAGAATTTCCATAAATACATTATCTATGTTTTTATTAGTTATGTCAACAGATAATTGCTTTATTTTTCGGAAATACAGACGATTATCTTCCGGATTTTCAACATAAGGCGCAATTGTCATAAGTCCTTTGATACGGATATTTTCAAGTTTGGAAATCTCTTCCACAAGAAGGATTGCATCTTCTGCGGAAATACCAAATTTAGACTCTTCATGTGCAATATTGACTTCGACAAGAATTGGAACGATCACATTCTGTTTTTTTGCCTGAATGTTAATCTCTTCTGCAAGGCGGTATGTATCCACGGAATGGATCAACTCAACTTTTCCCACAATATACTTTACTTTATTGCGCTGAAGATGTCCGATCATATGCCAGCGGATATCTGATGGAAGCTGCTCCATCTTGCTGCAGAGTTCCTGTACTTTATTTTCACCGAAATCACGGATGTTTTCGTCGTAAATTTCCTGTAACATTTCAACGGGTTTCGTTTTGCTTACCGCAATCAGGGTTACTTCATCGCGGCTGCGTCCGGCATTTTTACAAGCCTGTTCAATATTTTTTTCGACATTGGCAAGATTTTCTTTTAACATATCATTTTCCCTCCATTATTTTAACAAATCATCTTCATTGATCTTCGCTCCATCTAAAGCGATGTGGTCATATAAGGAAATTCCATAGGAAGTTCCGGTTTTTACGATGGTATACTCCTTGCTCTGATAAAGGATATCGATCTGTTTGAAAACAGCATAACCTTTATTGACGTTATAGACACCTTTTAAGGTTGCAGTGTCTGAGCCAACCCGGTAAGTTTCATTCGAATCAGGTTTTACCAGAATGTCTCCGGCAGTAACATTCTCACTGTCGATATAGTAATAATCGTCAGTTGTGTAATAAATCGTTGGCGAAACAAACTCTGTTGTTGTCTTTCCGTTTTTGTTTGTGGACGAAACAAGCAGTCCATCGGCATCAGAATCCCCGCCTTTCATAAAGTAGCTGACCGGTATGGTAAAAAATTCTTTTTCTGTAATTGCCGAATTTGGAATTTTCAGTCCGGTCTGTTCGGTAAGCAGCAGTTCAATCTCTATAAAACGATCTTTTGCGTAACGTACCAGTGAATTGCGAAGTGTTAAAATCAGGTATTTTTCGCCGCTCTTTTCTGTAATCACATAGGTAGCGTATGCCGTTTTACCATCCTTATTAAACCGGAGTTTTAAAGTGTTGTCATCTGCAAGTTCATCTGCGAGTGTATTTGTAATAGGAACGACAATATGCCATTCTTCGTTGCTGATCAGTTTATAAACCGCATCCCCGTTAGAAACGGATACATTCTGTTTTAAATTATTGCGCTGATAGGACGCTTCATCAAACTGTTCTTTTGAAAAATTGTCCGTGGTCGTATTTTCAAATCCATCCGTGTAATAAACAAGGATCCCAGGTGTATCGGTTGTGATCGTATGAAAGGAAGAACCATTTCCGGCAGCGGATGTATAATCCGATAATCCGTTTAAAGCTTCCAGACTTAAGGCTTCATTTAATGCAGAATCAATATTTTCTTTAAATGAATAAATATTATAAAATGTCTGCGCCTGATAGGAATTTTCATAGTCGGAAATATCATTTTCAATTTCTAAAAGTCCTTCGGCATCCAGATTAGAGGCGTCTGCACTTACATCATTAATCTTTTGGGAAACGCTTCCGCTTTCATCGACGGAACAGATCAGATCTCCGTATCCGACTCTCGATGATTCGCGTACATAATAGTTCAGTGATCCAGCGTATTGCGATGTGACAATTGTTTCATCCCGAAGGATCAGACCGCGGTAAACATTATTTTCTGCCATGGTTCCCTGCTCCACTTCATAAACAGAAGTATGTGTTGTTGTAATGTAAGTGAAAACATTGAATACAAGATATATGAAAATAATAATAAAAATGATTACACCAATATTTATGTTGAACGGTTTACGATATTTTACTACTTTTTTATGTTCATTCAAAAATTTACTCACCTCTTAAATTTTTCAACATTCCTATTCTAACATTTTATTCAATAGAAAACAACGAGGATAAAAAAGTTTTATACGAATAAAAATTTTTTTTTGCGTGCATACTATCTGCAAAAGGAGGCTAAAAAAATGAATACAAACTGGCTTGATTACACATTGCTTACATTGGTTATCATTGGTGCGATTAACTGGGGACTGATTGGCTTTTTCAGATTTGATCTGGTGGCATTTCTTTTCGGGGATATGTCATGGCTTACAAGAATTATTTATGCACTTGTGGGAATTGGGGGATTATATCTGCTCAGCTTGTTCGGAAGAATCCGTTCTGTAGGAGAATCTTAATAACAGAATGCATGTTTCGCAAACATTCTGTTATCATGAATTTTACATTGTATTTTTCACTGATCACATCAAGCTTTTGAATCGCATGATTTAAAAGTTCATCGGAATCTATCGATGCAATGGTAAGAAAACTGTCAAGGTACATTTCTTCAAGATCGTGATCCTGTGATATCACACCACAGATGAAACCGAGAAATTCATCACAGTTATCAATCAGAAAATCGTTTACATTGATCAATCGAATCTTATTATTTAACTCATACATATGTTTCTGGCTCTTATCCAAATATACGATATTGCCAGTTGCAGATGTGATCGATGTATTGACCTTGTTAAGCAGTTCCTTTGTCTTTCCTTTTCCCTTTTCGCCTGAAATAATCTCTATCATGGTCATTTCCCTCCTGATCCTTCGATGCAACGTCCATATTCGTGAAAATGAATAAAAACGGTTCGTTTTATAAATTAATTATAGTATATTAACACAAAAAAAACAATAATATTTTCAATTAATTTGCAAAACCGGATAACATTTCATTCATTAACAGATAAAGGTTTGATTTTCCGTCTGCTTTCAGAACAATAGAAATAATTGGCTGTGACTGTTCATTCATGGAATAAAGCACCAGACAGTATCCTGCAGCACCGGTTGTACCCGTTTTACCGCCAATTACGGTAAAACCGTCCGGAGATTTTGCGTGACCGCTCAGATACTGGTTTGTATTTTCCCAGGTATGTTCTTCTATTGTACCATCTCCTGCCTGATAGGTTACATCATAGGAAGTCGTGCTTATGATCTGGACAAATGTTTCATTCTGTAATGCCGCACGGAAAATCAGATACAGATCATATACAGAGGTATAATGATTTTCATCCGGAAGTCCGTTTGGGTTGACAAAATGAGACTGTGTCGCCCCCAGTGCGGCTGCTTCTTTGTTCATCAGTGCCGCAAATTCTTCCACACTCCCTGAAATCGACTCTGCGATTGCAATCGCAGCATCATTACCGCTTCGCAGCATCATACCATATAAAAGGTCATCCATGCGGATCACATCTCCGGCATGAAGGCCGCAGACAGAGGAATCGGAGGCCTGATTTGCAGCGTTTTCACTGATCGTGACCGTCTGGCTTAAATCTGTGCAATACTTTAATGCAATATACGCGGTCAAAATTTTTGTTGTACTTGCCGGATATAGTCTCTCATATATATTTTTTGCATAGACAATCTCATTTGTTGCCAGATTAAAAGTACCGGCGCCTTCTGCAACCTGTGAATCCGTTGTATCTGTACCAAGTGAAACGTCATCGGCTACACACAGGTCTTTTGAAAAATATTCCTGTGCACCGGCAGAAACAGTTGTTCCAAGACCAAGACTTCCGGTCGTTTCATAAATATCATAAGGCTGTTCCAATGTAACCTCCTCTTTGCCACAACCGGTAATGCTGCCAAGTAAAAGTGCTGTAATACACAGAACAGATAGCAATCGTTTCATGTTAAAATTCCTTTCATAAAATACGCAGGATACACCAGATAAAGGTATATCCTGCGTATATATTTTATTCTTAATAATAGAATGTTCACAAAGTGTGTATTCTATTATTCGTTTCTGTTATTTGTACATTTCACGCCACTCTAAATCGCCTCTGTCTAAAGATTTGATCAGAAGTTCTGCGGTAGCAAGATTTGTTGCAAGCGGTATGTTGTGTGTATCACAGATTTTTACGACATTGTTGACATCCGGTTCGTGTGATTTTGGTGTCAACGGATCACGAAGAAAAATGACAAGATCGATCTCGTTGTGCTCGATCTGAGCCCCTAACTGCTGAGCCCCGCCTAAATGTCCTGCCAGATATTTATGAACGTTTAAATTTGTAACCTCTTCGATCAGTCTTCCGGTCGTTCCAGTTGCATAAAGCTCATTTTTGCAAAGTATACCCCGATAGGCAATGCAGAAATTCTGCATCAGTTTCTTTTTTGAATCGTGTGCTATTAATCCAATGTTCATGTTGTAGGACCCCCTGTTGTTAATATTTTTTCGGCTGAAGCCCGACATTTAAGACAAGCCCGATACCTATATACAAAGACCATAATGATGTAAGTCCGTAGCTGACAAACGGAAGTGTTACACCTGTATTTGGCAGAAGCCCGCTCGCCACACCGATATTGACAAAAGTCTGAAAACCAATCAGCGCACCTACACCACAACAGATCAGTCTGCCTGCTGTGTCTTTTGCTTTTCTAGCAATAAATATACACTCAATCGTGATGAAAAGCAAGAGAATTATGATCACTGCACTGCCCACAAATCCAAGTTCTTCACCTGCAACCGCGAAAATAAAGTCATTTTGAGGTTCCAAAATAAAGTTTCCGTTTTTGACCGAAGTCGGATCCGTATTGTTAAGTCCTTTTCCCCATAATAGTCCGGAACCGATCGCCATGATCGAATTCTGCTGCTGGTAGGCAAGATCCGGATAATCATCCGGATAAAGCCATGCCATGATACGCCCCAGCTGATAAGCGTGGATGAATGGGATTTTATCCTGTATGATCAGTGTCATTCCAATCAGTCCGACCGGAATACATACGATCAGCACACCGACGACCAGTTTGTAATTTAAGCCTGCCATAAATAATAATGCGCAAAAAACTAAGGTAATTACAATCATTGTCGACAGATTTGGCTGTTTATAGATTAAAAACAGCGGAATCGCAAGTAACACAAACGAAGAAACAATCACTCTTACCGTATTGATCTTCTCCTCATATTTCATGAAATAATACGCGAAAAATAAAATCAAAAGTATTTTTACAAGTTCGGATGGCTGAAAGCGGATACCGCCAATCTCAAACCAGCGCTGTGCTCCTTTTGAAGAATCACCCGCGACAAGTACCAGTGCTAAGAGACCGACTGCCAGCAGATATATGATCCAGGAAAAACGGAGGATAAAACTGTAATCGATCAAAGATAAAATCACCATGATGACAATACCGCTCACCATACCGATGATCTGTTTTTTCTGATCCCCGGGGCTTGCGCTCCCAACCAGAAAGACCCCCAGGGTATTTAATATCAGAACATATATGACCAGTATGAATTTGTAATTCTTTAGTTTATAAAGTTTAGACATTATCCTACTCTCTTTTCTTGTAATCCTTTAACATTACTTTAATCTCAATGTTCTCCGGCTCTATAACCACATATTTCGTGATAACACAGCCTATCTCCTGACGGATCAGTTCCATAGTGGCATCATCCAGTTTTTGATGGTCTGCATTCATCATCAGCTTTAAGCGCTCTTTTGCAACATTTCCGGAATGGGTTTTAAACATGCAGCGCTCCTTTCACAGGTTTCTTTTTAAAAAATATCTTCGAAAAAATACTGCCCTGTTTTATGTAATTTAACAGAGGCACTTCCTCACCTGTGATTCGCCGTGCAATATTGTTGTAGCAGAGCTCAGAAAGTAATGCATTCTTTTTATTTCCATCCAGATGCAGCAACGGTTCGCCATGGTTCTGGGCAATGATGATCTGTTCATCTTCCGGCACGACACCAAGTAATGGCACATCTAAAAGTTCACAGATATCATCGATATTTAGCATATCTCCGTCTTTTACCATGTGCTTGCGAAAACCATTGATCAGAAGTTCTGTTTTTACCGTATAATGTGTTTTTAATATCTGAAGTACACAATCAGCATCATGAATGGCTGCAATCTGAGGTGTTGTGACCACTACAATGCGGTCGGCTCCCGTAATGGCAAGTAAAAATCCCTGATCGATACCTGCGGGACTGTCAACTAATATATAATCAAATTCCTGTCTTAGATCATCAAGCAGATGTTTCATCTGATCAGAATCAAGCAGAATTTTTTCTTTTGTACAGGATGACGGTATCACAGAGAGATTCGGGAATCGTTTGTCCCGGATGATTGCCTGTTTCGCCCTGCATCTGCCGCTTAGCACATCCACCAGATTATAGAGGATCCGGTTTTCCAGTCCCATGACAACATCAAGATTTCGTAAGCCGATATCAGTATCTACCAATACGACTTTTTTATCTAACAGTGAAAGTCCTGCGCCAACGTTAGCTGTGGTTGTCGTTTTGCCAACGCCGCCTTTTCCTGAGGTAAAAGTAATCACTTCACCCATGAGGGAACCTCCTGTTTTGATTTATTAATAAAACCCGCAAAAAAACGGGAATTATTCAAATGTTAATCATTTACACCATTTGATGTAGCATTAATATTCTCAGCCTGTCCGTTTAACAGAGAATCAGCATCTTCAACTTTGAAATAGTATGCAAGGATCTTCTTTGAAACTTCTGCCGCATTGTGGGAAGTATATCCATTTGCAATACGCGTTGCAATTGATATTTCAGGATTATCGTACGGAGCATAACCGACAAACAAAGCGTGGCTTGGCCGTTTCAGATCCTCCTGTGCCGTACCTGTCTTGCCGGCTGCCTCGATTGGAAATCCATCGAATTCTTTTGTATTTTCAACCACCATGCGTATACCGGTATGAATGGCATCCCAGTCACTGTCACTTAAGACATCCACGGTATTGCGTATCTCCGGTTCGTATTGTTTTAATGTGTTTCCGTCAGAATCCGTTACTTTGTTTAAAAGTGTGTAATTATATACGGTACCACTGTTTGCAACGGCAGTAACATATCTGGCGAGCTGTATCGTGGAGTAGTTATTATTACTCTGACCAATGGCAGCCATGACAGGGAAACTATCTGCGACCTGCGGTTTGCTCTCTTCAATTTCTATGCCGGTTGTTTCATTCAGGCCATAAAGTGAAGCATATTTCTGAATTTTTTCAATACCGTTTTCTGCGGCATCATTATTGTAGCTCATTGCATAATTATTGGTACTGAGACGGTAACCAACTTCATAGAAGAAGTAGTTACAGGAATCTCTAAGTGCTTCAGACACATTAATAAGACCATGTGATCCGTGGAAAGAACGATAAATCCAGCATCTCGGTTCATTGCTTACGTTTTTGTACACTCCAAGATCCTGGATCTGCTCCGTCGTACTGATCACATGTTCTGCAAGACCTGCCGTCGCTGATACCATTTTAAATGTAGAACCAGGTGCCGTCCGCTGCTGGGTTGCATAATTGTACAGAGGTCTTGCATTATTTTGCTGCAGGCTGTTGAAGTAATCGGAATCGACGGTGTTTGCAAGCCTGTTACCGTCGTATCCAGGATAACTTACCAAAGCGAGAACTTCCCCTGTCTTTGTATCTGTGATCACACAGGAGCCCGCACATGGATCTAAGGCAAGCTGTGCCGGTGTAATTTCAAGATTCTGGATCTTTTCCTTGATAAAGGAAGCCGGTGCAATTGTGCCGCCTGATAATCCTGCAATATCATCCTCGTCAAATGCCAGAATATTCTGATCAAATAAGATCAGACAAAGCTGTCTTCCGGTAATTGCATCGGTCTGGATTAAATATTCATATATAATTTTTGTAAAATCTGAATCTGTACTGATATCATTTAGAATATAATCACACAATGCATCATATATTTCAGTAGAATCTGAATATTTTTCACTTACGGAAAACTTTGTAATGTCGATCCACCCTTTGGCAATTGCATGGTTTAAATACTCCTGCGGGCCAATCGCCCCATTCTGCCATTGAAGGTAAACCTCATCGGACGTATCAATATTTTTCTTTAACAGGATATTGTTATCATGAAGCATATTTTTTATGATATAGGTAAAATAATCCTGATATTCCTCTGTCATCGATGCAAATGGTGTCGGTGCACTTCCGGTCAGTTCGGTGCGTATCTGTTCAATTACAGCATTTTGTCTGCTGGCAAAGATCTGCTGTACTTCCCGTTCCGTGGGGGATGCATTTTCTTCTGAAAAATGTGAAAAATCAATCACATTATTGTTAATCAGTGCAAAATAGACATCTGTGATCGGAATATTGATATCTGATCCAGGATTATCAATATTGGAGTATACGATTCCGGCAATCTCCTGCTCTAAAAGCTTATATACTGCAATCTGAAGATCTTTGTCGATAGACAGATAGACATCATTTCCTGCCTGCGGTTCTTCGTGTTCAATGACTTTTACCGCTTTTCCAAGATAATCCACATAGAGCTTTTCATGACCTTTCTCACCTTTTAAATCGCTGTCCATATACTGTTCAATACCAAGTTTACCGACTACGTCATTTAAAGTATAGGAATCATCTGTCTCTGAAAGTTTATTGTATTCGTCGGTGGATATTTTTCCGGTGTAACCGATAATGGAAGAAAAATATTCACTATCGTTGTACTTTCGTATGGTATCCTCTAATACTTCAACCCCCTGCAATTCTGCAGCGTGTTCGCTGATATAGGCAACCGACTCCTCGGAAACGTTCGTTGCGATCGTTGTTGCAATATATTTCTGATAGGCATTTTGTGCCATGGAAAAACGTACAACAGTAATCTTATATGCCATTGCATCATCATATTCGGTTCCAATGGCATAACGGTTGCTGCCCGCCAGATATTGCATAACCTGTGCAGCGGTTGCTTCCGTCGGTTTAAAATCAAGTTTGTTGCGGGAAATGATGTCAGATTCATCTTCCTGCATACTTTCAAATGAAGCCTCTCCAAACACATCTGCCAGAAAACGTTTCCAGGTTGCGCCGGATTCTTCTATGTTATAACTGTAATTGCCATTGTCATCCAGCAATATTTTAAAATCGTTGACAATGGAGTCTCCATTTTCTTCAAGTGCGGTTACGACCTGTGCAATTTCTGCATTGATCGCTGCATTTTTTGCTTTCGTAGAACTGTAAGTACCATTATCCTCGATCGTAATGGAATATGCCAGTTCATTGTAGGCGAGCAGGTTGCCATTGCGGTCATAAATATTTCCGCGTGTACTGTTTAAGGTGCGTTCCTTGACGATTTTGAACGTATAATTGTCCTGATATTCTTTTCCATTTACAATCTGAAGAGAAAAAATACGCCACAGAAGAATGGAAAACAGCAGAATCATCACAACTGTTGCTACAACCAGCCGCGATTTAAAAAACATACGGCATGCTTCTTTTATATTATCAAACAAATTTGCTTGCACTCCTTTTCTCGATTGCTTCCAGTTTCTGGTTTATCTTTAAAATTATGAAATACAAAAAAATTGTTATAACCATGGTATAAACCAACTCTGGTATCATTAATTGTAAAAAATAGTAGTTAAAGTCGTATCTGTTTCGAAAAAGAAACATAATAAAATAAATCAGAAGGTTGCAGCTTAAATCACTGCCTGCAATCAGGACAAGCGGCAGTTTAATATCTTCCGGATAAAAAAGTTTACGGAACATTCCATTGATATAACCGATATACATATATAAGAGGCTGTAAAATCCAAGAACACCTCCACCGAAAATATCTAAGAGCAGTCCGCAGAAAAAACCGATAAAAAGTCCTTCTTTGCGTCCACGCATAAAACCAAAGGACGATGTTACGATAATCAGAAGGTTTGGTGATATGGATGCAAAGGAAAGTGTGTCAAAAAATGTCGTTTGCAACAGATAGCAGACGCCAATAATAATAAATACGGTAATCTTTCTTCTCATAAATAACCTCTATTTCTAAGATTCTGCTGTCTGTTTCTTATTTAAAATGACAAGAACTTCTTCGATATGCTCAAAATCGACTGCCGGTGTAATGGTACCCGACTTTGTAAGATTATTAGAATCCATGGTAAGTGTACTGATATAACCGATCAGAATTCCCTGCTGATAGCGGTTTGATACATAAGAAGTAACGACGGGATCACCGATGGCAACTTTATTGTCCTTATCATTGAGATTTGAAAATTCAATGACCATATTTTCATTCATATTCTGTAAACTGCCATTTACGATCAGGTTATCCGATGTGGTTGTAACCATACCACTGACTTTTATGGTATCATTTATGATAGCAGAAACTTTTGCATAGTTTGGTCCTACGTCTGTGACAATTCCTACAAGACCACTTCCCGCGATCACGTTCATGTCCACTTCGATTCCATCGTTAGATCCCTTGTCAATCGTAAAATTCGTAAACCAGTTGCCGCCGTCTTTTCCGATAACATTTGCTGCAACTTTATCGTAACTTGGATATTTCTGATCCAGTTTTAAAAGTTCTCTTAAATTGTCAAGCTCGTACTGCTCTAATTTAATGGTATTTAATTCCGTGGTCAGATCATCCACCTGACGTTTCAGGTCTTCATTTTCTGCCATAACATCATTTAATTTTTTTAGATTGTCTGCTTTTTCACCAATCCAGCTGCCAACAGAATTAATGCCGCGCTGCATTGGAATAAATACATATCCGGCGACAGTATTTAATGGTCCGCCGGATATGCCGAGTGTAAAACTGAGTAATATTGCCACAATACATACACCGCTTAAGATAAGCAATATATATTTTGTGGGAAGAACAAATTTTGGTTTTCGTTTCATACTTTCCCCTAAATCAAGATCTTACTTTTCATGCTGAAGGCAAGATGTTTGTATTTGCTGTCGGAAACAATTTTTACAAGACCACGCACAACGCACTCTTCCGGTTCTTCACAGGTATTGATATCAATTCCTGTGATATCTGCAAACAATTTATCCAGATCATGAATCTGGGAACTTCCGCCTGTGATATAGATTCCGGAATGGATAATATCTTTTGCAAGTTCCGGTGGTGTTTTCTCTAAGATCATTTTGATGGAATTGCAGATACTTTCGAGATTATCTTTGATTGCTTCATAGACAACTCCGCCTGACATTTCCATTTCGATCGGAAGTCCGCTTACAACATCTCTGCCGACAACGATCATCGTATCTTCATTGCCCGGGATACCGGAACCCAAACGTTCTTTCATACTCTGTGCCGTTTTCTGCCCGATCACCAGATTATAATTTCGTTTTACATAAGTAATGATGGATTCATCAATCTTATTGCCGCCAAAATGGAGAAGATCACTAAGTACAAGTCCTCCAAGTGAAATAACAGAAATCTCGGTCGTATCTGCACCGATATCTACAACCATGATACCGGTCGGTTCATTGACGTCTAATCCCAATCCCACAGCATCTGCGATTGGTTTTTCACATAAAAGAACACTCTTTGGTTTCATCTTGCTCTTATAGAACATGTCAAAAAACGCTTTTTTCTCTACTTCTGTGATACTTGTCGGTACTGCCACAATAAATTCTGCCCCCTTTAAGCTTCCCTTGACATGTGTTTCTAAGAAAAGCTGTATCATGGACTGAAGATTGTTGAAATCTGCGATGACACCTGTTGTAACAGGGAATGTCACATGGATAGACTCCGGGGCCTTTTCATACATTGCGTATGCCGAGTTACCATAAGCATAGATCTCATCTTTATTTTTTAATGCGATCGTGTTTTTCTCATTTAAGATTTTGTTGGAAGACTTGCAGTAAATTTTCATATTGCATGTTCCAAGATCAATACCGTATACGTTGTTTGTCATTGTTCTCTCCCTTTGGAACGCGGTTTAAACCACGATCCTGTTATTTTCTCTGTAACTAAAGTAAGAATGATCTCCGATAATAACATGGTCGGAAAGCGGAATGCCCATCAACTGTCCGCAGTTTAAAATCCGTTTTGTAACGACATCATCTGCATGGGATGGTTCCGGTATACCGCTCGGATGATTATGGACTAAGATAAGATGTGCTGCATGACAGTTGATTGCTGTTTCAAAAACCTCACGCGGCGAAACAATCGTCTCGTTTGCACTGCCGACAGAAAGCAGTTTATCACCTTTCATGTGGCATTTGTTGTCGAACATACAGACGATCAGATGTTCTTTGTTCTCGTGGCGCAGATGCTCCATATAGTAATCTGCGATGGTTCTCGGATTAGTCATGCATACGTTTGGTGCTGATTTTGTCTGTGCAATCCGCTTTGATAATTCCGCAATACATTTTAACTGGATTGCCTTTATGGGACCAATTCCACGTATTTTCTGCATCTTTTCAAACGGAATGTCATAGAGGTTTAATAAATTGCGATGACCGTCATTTAACAGATTCTGCGCAACTTCCACAGACTTCAGACCGCTTGTCCCTGAACGGATAATCACTGCTAACAGCTCTGCATCACTTAAGTATTCCGGACCATATGTAAGAAACTTTTCATATGGCTTTTCCGAATCCGGCAATTCTTTTACCGTAGTAATTTTGTTCATAAATGCTTCCTCTCTGCTCTCCCGGGAAGCATACATAAATCACATTATATTCTATCATAACAAGTCAAGGTCGACAAGTTTTCGTTCCTTAAGTTTTTGTAAAGATTTGAGAATACCCAGTTTTGCGTGATACCAGGTCAGTCCGCCCTGGAAATAAACGGCATATGGAGGCTTGATCGGACCGTCTGCACTCAGCTCAATGGATGATCCCTGTACAAAAGCACCTGCCGCCATGATGACATCGCTGTCATAGCCCGGCATTGCCCACGGTTCCGGCGTTACATAGCTGTCGACCGGTGCCGCCGCCTGAATTCCCTCACAGAATGCAATCAGTGCATCCGGATTGTGGAATGCAACCGCCTGAATGATATCGTGACGGCTCTCACTTCCGTTCGGAACAACCTCAAATCCAAGTTTTTCGTAAATATTTGCTGCGAAGATAGCACCCTTTAATGCGCCGCTCACCACGGTCGGTGCAAGGAAAAATCCCTGATAAAAAGACTGGATGACACCTAAGGATGCACCGACTTCTTTTCCGAGTCCCGGAGAGGTCAGACGGTAAGCAGTATTTTCGACACATTCTTTTTTCCCGACGATATATCCGCCAATCGGCGCAAGTCCGCCGCCCGGGTTTTTAATCAGAGAACCAACGATCATGTCCGCTCCGACTTCAAGCGGTTCCTGCTCTTCGACAAATTCACCGTAACAGTTATCTACCATACAGATGACATTCGGTTTGATGCCTTTGATGTAGGAGATCAGCTCTCCAATACGTGCCACGGACAGGGTTGGTCTGGTTGCATACCCTTTGGAGCGCTGGATCGTCACGAGTTTTGTCCGCTCATTGATCGCCTCTTTGATATGTTCAAAATCAAAACTTCCGTCCGGCAGAAGATCCACCTGACGGTAAGACACGCCATATTCTGCCAGAGATCCCTTTGACGGACGGATGCCGATCACTTCCTCTAAGGTGTCATATGGTTTTCCGACCGGGGATAAAAGTTCATCTCCCGGACGAAGGTTTGACATTAAAGCAAGTGCTAAAGCGTGTGTGCCGCAGGTAATCTGCGGACGTACTAAAGCATCTTCTCCTTTAAAGCAGGATGCATATACTTTTTCTAATGTGTCACGTCCGAGGTCGTTGTAGCCGTATCCTGATGACATATTAAAGCACTCTGCACTCACACGGTTGTCCTGCATCGCTTTGATGACTTTTAACTGGTTGTATTCTGCCGTAGCATCGATCGCTGCAAAACGTTCTTTTAAGGAATCTTCGATTTTTTCTCCAAATTCATATACTTCTCTTGAAATACCAAGGGTTTCGTATTGTTCTTCCATCCACTTATTCATGACTGATTATTTCCTTTTCTTCTAAAATTGATATCATATCTGTTAAAATCGCTGCATCATCATAGCCAAATGCCTGCTTGTCGAGCCAGATCACATCCCGCTCTCTCTTAAACCATGTCAACTGGCGTTTTGCAAAGTGGCGCGTCTCACGCTTGATGATATAGACAGCTTCCTCTAAGGTACACCCGCCGTCTAAATATGCAAGGATCTCCTTGTAGCCGAGCCCCTGCATGGAAACCATCTCCCGGCTGCAGCCCATGGATTTTAATTTTTTTACTTCCTCCACGAGTCCGGCTTCTATCATTGCGTTCACACGTCTGTCAATGCGTTCGTACAATTTTGCACGCTCATCCGTGAGTACAAAATAGGCAAAATTGTATGGAGACTGTTTTTGTCGTTCCGTTTCGTTGTGCTCAGATATTTTTTTGCCGGACAAATGATAAAATTCTAACGCCCTTATCACACGTTTGATATTATTGGCATGGATCGCTTCGGCGGAAGCTGGATCCACTTCGCGCAGTATTCCGTGCAGATATTCTGCGCCATGTTCTCTGGCAAGATCTTCTAACTGCCTGCGGTAAGTCTCATCACACTGCTGCTCTGTAAAATCAATATCATACAAAAGTGCCTGAATGTAAAATCCGGTGCCCCCGGCTATGATCGGGATTTTTCCATCCGCATAGATTTCTTTTAAATATTCTTTTGCCATCGTGACAAAACGCACAACGTGAAATTCTTCGTCCGGCTCTAGCTCATCGATCATATAATGCGTAACACCCTGCATCTCCTCCGGTGTGATCTTGGCAGAACCGATATCCATATGGCGGTAGACCTGCATAGAATCCGCAGAGATCACCGCTCCATTTATTTTTTTTGCCAGTTCCACCGAGAGGGCACTTTTCCCCACCGCGGTCGGACCGGTCAGAATAATCATTGGTTTTTGCTGCATATCAGACAATCCTTTTAAATTTCTTTTCTATTTCATATTTGGTCATGGAAATGATCGTCGGGCGTCCGTGCGGGCAGTTGTACGGATTTTCAAGTTCCAGCAGTTCATCGATCAGCCGTTCTGCCTCCGGCCTGCTGATGTGCTGGTTTCCCTTGATAGCTGCCTTACAGGACATCGACGCAACTTTTTCCATAATGGCATTTGGTGAATCATTTTCATTTATATTTGCAAAATCATCTAACATTTCAAGAAACATTGTTTTTGTGTCAATCCCGGTAAAATCAGCCGGAATAGCAGTCACTGCATATTCCTTTCCGCCGAACGGTTCGATTTCATAGCCGAACGCATCGATCTGCTCCCTGTATTTTTCAAGCATCTCGATCTCTTCAATGCTGAGTGTCAGGATGATCGGCGGACTGAGCGTCTGTGATGAAAATGTTTTTTCACGCACTTTTTTCATCGTTTTCTCATAAAGTACTTTTTCATGCGCTGCATGCTGGTCGATGATGAACAGCTTGTCCTCATACTCTACCATCCAGTAAGTATCGAACAGCTGTCCGATGATCTTGTGTTTCTTCTTGGCATCTTTTGTCAGAAACCCTTCGGAGACTGCCGCAAGTTTCTGTTGCTCGTAAGTGACTTTTGACTCCGGTAAAGCTGCCGCTGTCTCTTCTGGCAGGCTTGCCGTTGTTTTATCCGCCTGTATTGGCTGCGGTACGGGTTTGGAAACGGTGTATGTATTGCTTTCCGATACCCGGTCCGCGGACTGTTCTGTGACAGCAGTTTCTTTCTTTGGAAGAAGCGAGTTAAAGACAGAAAGGTTTTCCGGCGGTGCTGATTCCTTCTGCGGTGCTGCGCTCTGCATCGGAATTGTTGTCTGCACGTCTTCATTTTCTTTTGACGCAGCGAAACCGGACTGTGCGCCTGTTCCCTGCTGTATGTCCTGCGGCTGAAACCTTCCTCCACTCCGCACCGTTTCAACACCCCGGCGCTCAAACGGTTCCGGGAGCGGTGTCTTGATGTTTTCACGTTTCCGTATCTTTTCTTCCTGCACCGGTACTTCAGGGATAAAATCTTTGTGCGTCAGCGCGCCCCGGATAATTTCAAACAATGTCTTATAGATCGCCTCATTGTTTGAAAAACGAAGTTCCATCTTCGTCGGATGCACGTTGACATCTAAAAGATCGGTATCCATGGAAAAGTACAGAACGCAGAACGGATACTGGTGCTGCATCAGAAAGCCTTTGTACGCTTCCTCAATCGACTTTGAGAGCAGCGCGCTCTTGATATAACGTCCGTTGATAAAGTAATTCTCAAAATTACGGTTTCCGCGGGAAATTAACGGTTTTCCGATAAAACCCTTGACATGAAAATACTCATTTTTATGGTCGATCTCTAAAAGCCCGGAGGTGATATCCCTGCCGTAGATATGATAGATCATATCTTTTTCCCTGGAATTGCCGGAGGTATGCATTTTCGTCTGACCGTTGTTGATGAATTTAAA
>UMDT01002507.1_pt1 | contig 23466 bp, 9 predicted proteins | sample 1964561 | NCBI WGS metagenome assembly UMDT01 (sample SAMEA4836001, study PRJEB28245) | human gut metagenome | biome: gut microbiome; material: fecal sample | place: Denmark | collected 2008
GTGCCCGCCTCCGTGCGGGCATTTTTCAATTCAAGAGAGCGCCTCAGGCGGTCTTTCCTATAAAGCAAAAAAGAGGCTCACCTTTTTTACAGATGAACCTCTCTCATTCTATTATTTAATTTATTCACATTTCCGCGGCTGAATCAGTCCTGCTCATCCTGCCTTAGAGCGTGTCTAAAAAGCATTCCGGCAATCTATGTGCCTCACCAGAGCGTATCCGCCCGGATGTTTAATTCCAGCCTTCGCCGTACTGGAGGCCTGCGCCGCCTTCGTTATTCTCCCAGTCTTCCAGAAGATTATCATCCTGGCTGCTTCCCTGACCGTCACCGTTGTCCTTGGAATCCGTACTCTGTGTATTTGTGTTCTCGCCAAGAGTTACAGTTACCGTCTCTTCTTTGTAACCTTTTCCATCCGGAACCTCAAGGGTAAGCTCTACATCCTCACCTGGCTCGTAGTAGGAAAGGAAATCAATCAGCTGTTCCTTGGTTGTAACAACCTTGCCTGCAAATTTTGTAATGATGGATTTTGCTTCAATACCAGCCTCATCAGCTGCACCGCCTTCTGTTACGTCTCTTACAAGAACGCCTTCCGGAACACCGTATGCTTCACTTACTGCACTGTCAACACTCTGAACTGTGATTCCCAGAACACCGTGGTTATCAACTTTATCTCTGGTCTCCTCATTCATCAGGCTCTCCAGCGTATCTGTTACATCAGAAATTGCAATTGCATAACCGATACCCTCAACCGCTGTGGAAGCAAGCTTTGCAGAGTTGATACCAACAACCTCACCGTTCATGTTCAGAAGAGCACCACCGCTGTTGCCTGGGTTGATTGCTGCATCTGTCTGGATCAGGTTTGTAGCGGAATTGCTGTCGCTGTCATAATCGCCGACTGTATCATCAGAATTCAGCTGACGGTTCTTGGCACTTACAATACCGGTTGTTACGGACTGACCATAACCAAGTGCGTTACCAATTGCAACAACCTGTGCACCAACCTTCAGGTCATCGGAATTACCGATAGTTGCAATCGTAATGGCATCCATTGTATCGCTGTCAATATCATCCAGGGAAACTGCTACAACTGCAAGATCCTTCTCGCTGTCATAGCCTTTTACCTTAGCCTCACATGCTGTGCTGTCGCAGAAGCCAACTGATAAGGTCTCCGCACCTTCTACTACATGATAGTTGGTTGCGATCAGAAGCTCGGAATCGTTCTTACCAATGATAATACCGGAACCGCTTCCCTGAACCTCCTGTTCCTGGGATGGTGAATAAGCACCGTACTGGCCAAACATTCCGTAGTAGTTCTGAACCTCTTCTACAGATTTAGTTGTAATGGAAACGATACTTGGCATTGCCGCTTCTACAATATCAGATACATCAAGGCTACCCTTTGCTGTACTCTCATCTTTGCTGTCATCCTTGGAATCATCCGATTTCTTCTCGGATTTCAGCAGCTCAACCTTATCTTCGCTTGCTGCCTGTACGCTCTGCTCATAGCCTGTCAGATAGTTAACTCCTGTATATGTTCCTGCTGCAAGGCCGCCTGCCAGTACTGCACAAAGACTAATGCTTGCTGCCTTTTTAAGTTTTCTCTTTAATTCTTCATTTCTATTCTTCATGATAAAAGCCTCCTTTAGAAACTCCTTTATGTTCTTTTCATTTGATAGTTCACAGTATAGAGACAATTTGTGTTCTCTTTGTGGGAAAAATGTGTTTAAATTGTTAAATTCCGCCTTTTAATATTAGAGCGTGTTTGAAAAATCATTCCCGCAATCTGCACGCCCCACTTTGCGGGAGATTTCACCCGAATTCGGTTGCCGTAGCCCGCTACGGCGCCCTCATCCGAGCGAAATCTCCCACAAATTGTGACGCACATCTTGCAGAAAGCCTTTTTCAAACACGCTCTAGCATTAAAAAACCCGGACTGCAAGGCAATCCGGGTAAAGAACAATCATCTTTATTTGTTCGGCATGATCCAGAATTTCATGGTCGGGTAGCTGAGAACTACCTGAACCAGAATGTTCAGAACATTTGCGAGTGTAGGTGCAAGTGCTTCGGAAATACCGATGTTTACGAAAAAGCTCTGGCTGTAAGCCGGAAGTGCTGCGGATACAAGCACCAGCACAACTGCAAGTACAATGTATTTCGGTACAGCCTTCTCAAACGCTGCATTGGATTTGAAAACCAGGTTCTTCTGTACAAAGAAGTTTACGGTCTGGGCTGCTGCAGTTGCAACCAAAAAGCTTAAAAATCCACATAAACCAAGATTGGACTCGATATTATCAGCGTAATTGAACACCAGAAACTTAAATGGTGTATTTGCAAAGCTTTTGAAAATAAAACCGGTGCACAGCCACATGATAATGAAGTTTGTAATAGTTGCGCAGTTGGATAATACGTTGAATTTAATAAACTCCCAGATATTTGGGTGATCTTCGATTAACTGTTTGATTTTTCCCATAATGATACTCCTCCTATTTCTGCTCTTCCAGATCTTTCTCGTACTGCTTGTTCAGCTTCTGATTTCTGAAAAATCCGCTGATTACTTTTCCAAGACCGCTGAAATGGCCGTTTACAACCTTCAGAAGTCCCTCTACCATTTCCATAGAAACCATGCCGCCTGTCATCTTAGCGATTGCACGGAATGGCATGTTGTACTGGAACAAGGTGTTGAGATCCGGAATTCCCGCTGCCTCGCTCTTTTTCAGCTTTTCGCCCAGCTTTTTACAGATGAAGCGGGCAATTCCGCTCTTCGCGTAATACATCTGGCAAAGGGCATCGTTCATGCCAAGCTCGCCGCTCCAGCTTCCGTCCGGAATGGAATGTCCCAGGATCGTCTCGTACTCCTCATTTCCGACCTGCTGGATTTTTCCCTCCACGTAAGAAGAAACGCGGTTAGTATAGTATGGCATTACCTCAGTGGTTCCGATAATGGCAAGAGAATCCTGAAGACGGATATCCGCACAGCTTGCACCGATCATAATGCTGTAAACGCCGCCTTCTACTTCCCATTTATTTGTCTTCATATTCCAGTAACGGAATGTCTTGTCGTCGAACTTAATGGTAACGGTTTTCTCCTCGCCTGCCTTTAAGAACACCTTGGAAAAACCTTTCAGTTCCTTGACCGGGCGGAAAACTTTTGCTCCCGGAAGTCCTACATAAAGCTGGGCAATCTCTGCACCATCATACTTTCCGGTGTTGCGAAGGGTAAACGTCGCCCCATCCGGCTTCACCTGAAGATTGTCATATTCAAATGTAGTGTAGGAAAGACCATATCCAAATGGATAGTTTACCGGCACACCTGCGGTGTCGAAGTAGCGGTATCCTACGTAAATTCCCTCTCTGTACTCAGAGTTCCGCTCCTGTGACGGATAGTAATTGTAAGAAGGAGTATCCTCATATTTCTTAATGTAAGTTTCTGCAAGCTTTCCAGATGGATTAACCTTTCCGGAAAGGATGTCAAGAACTGCGCCTGCACCAGCCTGTCCCATGAGGGCGGTATGAAGCAGGGCTTTGAAATGATGGTGCCATGGCATTTCGATAACAGAACCTGCGCTGATGATACCAACCATGTTTGCATTTGCTTTTGCCAGCTCCTGAATCAGGTTGATCTGGTTCTGGGGAATGCGGAGATGCTTACGGTCAAGACCTTCTGTCTCGCTTTTTTCGTTCAGTCCGAAGAAAAACAGAACTACATCAGAACGGCGTGCAAGATCCACGGCCTCTTTTTTCATAGCTTCGTCTTCCTTGCCGTCACGCTGATAACCGCGGACGATTCCAGTTACGGAAATTCCGCTGGTCTCCAGCATGTCCTTGATGGAATCTACTTTTGTGGAGTTTACCATGGAGGAACCTGCGCCCTGGTATCTTGGGTCAAAAGCGAAGTCACCGATTATGGCTGCCTGAACCTTTTCTCCAACCGGGAGAATTCCACCTTCGTTTTTCAGAAGGACTGCACTGTTTTCGCAGGCAAGACGTGCCAGCTTGTGATGCTCCTCATGAAGAGCCTTCTTGTCAGCCACTTTCTTGTAATGTTTCGCATTTTCGGAAGTAGTAAGTACCAGGTCAAGAAGCTCGTCTACACGCTCATCGATATCTTTTTCGCTGATCTTGCCGCTTTCTACACTGGCAAGAAGCTCTCTTGCTGCATCAAGTCCTGGAGTCGGCATTTCCAGGGTGGAACCGTTCTTTACACCCAGGGAATGGTCGTTGGAAGCACCCCAGTCTGTGATCACAGAGCCATCGAAGCCCCACTCATCGCGAAGGATGTCTTTGAGCAGATGCTCGTTTTCGTTGGCGTAGACACCGTTTACTTCGTTGTAGCTGCTCATAACCGTTTTCGCGCCGCCCTCTTTGATGGCAATCTCAAAACCGGTGAGGTAGATCTCACGGAGAGTTCTCTCATCTACCACTGCGTTCATTGCCATACGGCGAAGCTCCTGGCTGTTTACAGCGAAATGTTTTGCGCAGGCTGCTGCTCCTGTGCTCTGCACACCGCGGATAAAAGCAGCTGCCATTTTTCCGGAAAGATAGGGATCCTCGGAAAAATACTCGAAGTTACGTCCACAGAGAGGATTTCTCTTAATGTTCAGTCCCGGTCCAAGAAGAACGTTTACGTCTTCTTCCATGGATTCTTCACCAAGGGCAACGCCTACCCTCTGCTCCAGTTCTTCATCCCAGCTGTTTGCCATAGCTGCCGCTGTTGGGAAACAGGTTGCCGGCACTGCCGGATTGATTCCCAGATGATCTCCTGCTCCAGCCTGTTTACGCACACCATTCGGTCCGTCTGAACAGAAAATCGCCGGAATATCCAGACGTGGGAAATCTCTTGTCTGCCACTCGCTTTTTCCGCTAAGGAATGCGGCTTTTTCTTTCAAGGTCATATTATCTATGATGTTCTGATATTTCATGCTTGTGATTACCCCCTTTTATATTGCCATAAATATAACACAACCCCGTCTGTAAAAGACGGGGTTGGCACAAACTGTCAATATATTGCACAAGATGCATTTAAAAACCATTTATTTTCATCCCAGCACTTTCTGCAGCGTTTTCTCCAGCACCTGCAGATTCACAGGTTTGGAAAGATGTCCGTTCATACCGCTTGCAAGGGATCGTTTCACATCCTCGTCGAAAGCGTTGGCGCTCATTGCGTAAATCGGGATTTTTTTGCAGTCCTTACGATCCAGATTCCGGATGGTCCGGGTAGCTTCCAGTCCGTCCATTTCCGGCATCATAATATCCATAAAGATCATATCGTAATATCCGGGAACGGATTCTTCCATGCGCCGCACAGCTTCTTTTCCGTTAACTGCCTGCTCGGTTTCAATTCCGTAATTTTCAAGGATCGTACAGATAATTTCCATATTCAGCTCATTATCCTCAACCACCAGGATTCTTTTTCCCGGGAAGCTGATCTCCTCCGGCTGGCTGGTGACCGTAGTCTTCTCGCCGCTTACCGGCTGAAGCTTCACGCTAAAGCTGAAGCTGCTTCCCTTACCCGGCTCACTTTCCAGCTTAATATCGGAATCCATCATCCGCACAATTCTTCTGCTGATGGCAAGCCCAAGACCAGTGCCCTGTTTTCTTGCATTTTCAGAATTATCCGCCTGCTCGAACTGCCGGAAAATAAGCTGCTGTTTCTCAGGTGCAATTCCAATTCCATCATCCCTGACCTGAAAATACAGATTGGAAAAGCCTTTCTCTTCTTCCGTCTCGCGAACGGTCAGCCACACATGTCCATCTGGCTTAGAATACTTCAGCGCATTTCCCAGAAGATTTACCAGAACCTGGTTCAGCCTCAGGGAATCTGCCAGAAACCAATGGTTTTTCAGCTGGATATCTGCTATATACTGAATGTTATTTTCGTTCAGCTTCGCTTCCAGCAAAGGACGAAGTCCCTGTATCATCTCCATGAGATTACATTTTTCTTCGATCAGCCTCATCTTTCCGCTCTCGATCTTGGACATATCCAGAATATCGTTGATAAGCCCAAGCAGATATTCCGAGGAGTGCTCGATTTTTCTCAGACAGTCGATTCGCCGCTCCTCAGTCTGCCCATCTTTCAATGCAATCTCCGTCATACCGATAATACCGTTCATAGGAGTACGGATCTCATGAGACATACGGGCCAGGAAATCCGATTTCGCCTTGGCAGAAAGATCGTGACGCTCCAGATTCAACCGGTTCTGAATAATTGCGCTGATTTCTTCCAGACACTTGCACTCTTCTTTTTTCTCCAGAACATCCTGGTCAATGTCCTGGAATACAATACTTCCGGAATACTGTCCGTTGTCTGTCATATGGAATACAATATCGTTTCTGCCCGAAGCAAAAGGCTGAATCAGTGGTTCTTTCCGTATGCTTTCCCCAGAGGTCAGAAGCTGCTGCATTTCCTGGGTCTCCACAAAGTGCTGGTATTGCTTCTCAGAACAGTGGACCATACCGTCCCAGCCATCCTTTTTCTCCCAGGTTTTCCAGCAGTACAGCAGGTTATTTACCATATATTCCCCGTTGAAATGGGTGATCACAATGTCTGTCAGATGGTATTTCTCCTGCAGCTTCAGCGCCAGAATATCCAGAACCACAGAAGTATCACCATCTCTGTCAAACAGGTTCAGAGCTATAGAGGAAAGTGTCATTTCCTTCAGACGTTCCAGAGAAGCCACCTCAGCAAATGCCACATCAGCAGCACAGGCTTTTTCCTCCGCTGAAAGCTCCTCATAGAACATGATTTCCTGCTTTCCATGACGTGCAGCTGTAAGAGCAGTCTTCGTCTGTTCAAGTGCCTCAGACAGCGAATTTCTGCTGCCTGTAACTGCGATTCCGCATTTCAGGGAAAGGGACAGATACTTCTCATCTGTAAGCGCCCCAAAATCCTTTTCCAGTCTCTGTACACTTCTCACGACCGGTCCGGTCGTACATACTGGCAGCCATACCAGCATCTGGTCTGCACCAGCCCTGATATAAATACCACCGTTTAAACCGTCCTCCTGGAAGCGCTTCGCCAGCAGACCGGCAAACTGCTCCAGAATAATATCTCCGAAGATCAGGCCATAGCGCTCATCGATTTTGGAAAACTGCTGGATTTCCAGAAGTACCAGTACTCCTTCCGGGTCATCCCGACACAGTGTTTCCACAACTTCCAGTCCGCTTCCAAGGCGGTAAAAAGAGGTAATGGAGTCATAAATCTGCTTTCTTTTCTGCGCCTGCTCCAGAAGCTTGTGCTGATGCACATTGTGAATACAGCCAACGACCCTGCTGCGCTCTTTATTCTCATCAAAAGTAATGCTTCCGGATAGATTTACCCACTGAAATTCTCCATTGGCATGCTGCAGACGAAAGTCAACATCCAGAACGCCGTCTGAGCTTTTTACTGCGTTCACCAGCTTTGCCTTATCTGCCGGATGGATACTGTCATTATCAAGAAATTCCGGATGCTTTCCGCAGTCCCATACACCGTCATTGCCTTTACTGTTAACTATTTCCAGCAGTTTTTCCTTACATTTGTAGGTAAAAAAGGCATCCTGGGAACTTTCTACCGCAATCCGATAGCGCTCCTTTTCCTCCAGAAGCTGATTCTCTGTCTGCATCTGGGTATCCGTCAGATTCTCTATCACTTTATGGAGCTCATCAAGCTCCTGAATACCTGACTCCTGAAAACCGTGAATTCCCTTCACTCCGCCTCGTACACTCTCCACCAGATGGTAAACCGGTTCCGTCGCATACTGGACAAGAAAATAAACCAGAATAACCGCCATCAGAGCACTTCCCAGAATCGCTCCCAGAATTCTCTCATAAACATCGGAAATCAATCCATACACAGAATCCTCTGTAACAAAACCGCACAATGCCCACTGCGTATCTTCATACGGCACATTTCTGCTGTACAGCTCCAGATTGCTCACAAGTCCGTAAATCTGCTGTTTCCCAATGGCAGCCCCCTGTACCAGCCGCAAATTCTCCTGCACCGGCTCCTCCAGAACAAAGTCACTTCCGTCCCGGGAAACTGCATCATACAGCGCACCCTCACCGGCAATTCCCTCATAATTTCCATTTCCATGGTCTACCACAAGGGCAAATCCTGCATTCAGATCGGAATCCAGATCTTTTACCTGAAAAAATTTGGTCAGATCATTCACTCCCACTTCAATTCCAAGCACACCGTAAACGGTTTTATCATAAACAAGAGGTGCCGAATATGTGATCATCTTATGGTTATCCTTATAGAAATCTTCCAGAATAAACGGCTTCGACCAATAGCCCAGATTTTTCATACTGGTGCGGGAATCAACGTAATTTTCTGCTGTTATATATGGCTGGTAAAAAAAGTCATCGGCATCTCTTTTCCCATTGCCCTGGAAGTGGAAATCTGTATGCCAGGAAGTATCCAGTGAAATGGACATATTCTGCGACAGTACCTTACTTCCACGCTCCATCAGCAGGTCCGTGCGGGAAGCCGTTTTGGTCTGGGGATCTGAGTCTCTCACCCAGAAGCCTTTGTATTCCCCTTCCGAATCTGTATCACCGTCATTTCCCAGAACCAGAAAAATTCCAGAAGTGGAATTGTACTGCAAAACCTCCACCATATCATAAAAAACCGTTTCCAGATATTCCTCCTGAACTTTCCCTGAGCCCATGAAGCCCTGCATATCCATCTGATGATTGCTCAATACCTTTGTCAGCGCAGAGGACAGACTGTCACTTTCCTTGTACACGCTGCTCCACTGCTCGATCATATCGTTCTCCAGAACCACCTTACGGTTCTCCACCGTATGACTGTCCAGACCGATAACCGCATTCTCCATGTTTGAGCGGATTCCGCTGAAAATCAATGTCAGGAATGGGACTGCACCCTGTACAAACACAATGATCAGTATAGGAATCAAAAATATGTTCCAAAGAGATTTCTTTTTCTTCACAGTCCTCCGCACCTCCTTATGTCCAGAATCTGTCTAAAAAAACACTTTGAATGTTTTTTCAAATACACTCCAGGCTATGGCAGAATTCTGTATACCAGCTCTGGAAATTCTCATCTGTCAGATACTGTGCAAGAGCCTCTTCCCGGCTCTCTCCGTCTGCGATTGCAGCGTCCATGGCATCTTTATCAGCCTTTGCCTTGTCAGCCAGAGAATAATCCAGGATCTTACGGGCACTGTAGCTATTGTCAAAGGCTCCAATTGTATAGAAACTTGTTTTATCAAAGTCTTCCATTTCCGTTGTAAAACAATCGTAAACCTTCTGGTTGACTTCTATATTATTCTCTTTAATAACGGAATCCAGTGCGTCTACGCTGTTGGCTTCTTTCAGAACCGGCATATAGGAAGATTCGCATACAAAGCGCAGGTTCTGGTTCTTCTGTGTGAACCATTTCAGGAATACACTTGCAGCATACTCATGTTCCTCATCAGACTTGGTCACTGCCATTCCGGCACCTTGCTGAACTTTTATGTTCTCGCCGCCCTCCATAACCGGAGAATCACATACGATGTAATCAATCGGATAGCTTTTATTCCCTATTTCCACGGTATCCGGGAAGTATACGGCAGAAGATGTGGAGCCCGTGTATGCAAGAATATCTCCTGTCTTCACATCATCGGAACGGAATTTTCCAAGAGATGCGAAATAGCCCTTCATATATGGTACATAGTAATTATCCCAAAGGCGGCGGATCAGATCTTCGTCTGTGTTTAAGGTCATTTTTCCATCTTTCACCTGGAAAATTTCCTTTCCCATCTGCTTCATGCCAATAATAAAATAGTTGGACATGGAGTCTCTGCCGTAGAATGCTTTTCCATCGTCCGGCACATCCGGGGTCTGCTCATCCGTCCACTCATAGTAGCGCTGTGCAACTTCTGCAATACCTTCTGTAGTGGCAAGTTCATCCACTGTAGTTCCAGTGGCTTCTGCAAAAGGCTCCCAGTCAGTCTTATTGATCATGGTGATCTCTGTGGATTTGGCAACTGGGAAAAGATATAAAGCGCCATCCTGGTTAAAATAGCCCTCCTGGATGTAGGAATCTACATACCTGGACAGCTCATCTTCTGTAAAATACACGGAAAGGTCTGCCAGCTTATCCTGCTGCTGTACTGCGTAAGCAGTATCAGAATAGGAAGAAAAAATATCCGGCAGTTCTTCTGCTCCTACTTCTCCGTTCAAAGAGCTGTTGACTGCTTCCTCAAGGTCGGATACGGAACCCTGACTGTAGCTCTCCACGTAGATACCCTCCTCTTTTCCAACGGAGGCATTAAATTCCTTTACAAGGGTGTCAAACATTGCCTGTTGGGCACCGTTGTAATAATGCCAGATCGTCAAGGACACCGGGTGATCCGAATCCAGCTTTACAGATTTACCGCTTCCGTCCTTGCTGCTTCCACAACCAGCTAAAGATGCGGTCATTATTGCGATTAACATCATTGCCACACATTTTTTCTTCATACTCTTTTACTCCCTCACGGCACCTGATACCGCAGCTTAACTCAATATATACTTCTGTCTGCAACACTGTCCAAAGACCTGCTGCCATGGCAGACCAGAGCGTGTTTGAAATCCCAAATCTTCAAAACAAAAAGCCCCTGCAACAGGTAAAATGCATCGCTGACTTCTACGGGATACAATATCCTTTCCGGCGTTTTTACATGTCACATGGGTAAATTTATAACACATAGGCTTATTATAGGAAATGTGAGAAAAAGAATCAATAAATATTCATGAAAAAGGACAGAAAATATTTCATTCCTGTCCTTTCAAAATATACGTTATTTCACAGTCACCTTACACTTAACTGTTTTCTTCCCTGCTTTCACCGTAATTACGGCTGTTCCTTTTTTCTTTGCAGTAATTCTGCCCTTGGAATCTACCTTTACCACCTTGGAGGAGCTGGATTTGTAGGTGATTTTTTCTTTGCTTGTTACTGGTTTTAAAACCGGTTTCAGGGAATATTTCTGATTTTTCTTTAATTTCAGTGTTTTCGGCACACCTTTGATCTTTGTGGTTTTTACAGCGGTTTTCTGGACTTTTACGGTAACAGACTTTTCATATCCGCTGTTCAGGTATATGTGAATACGGGTTTTGCCTGTAGTTTTACCGGCGGTAATGTTACAGGTTCCATCTGAACTAACAGATACATCTGCAATACTCCAGTTATCCGTACTCCAGGTGGAAATGAAATCTCCCTTTGCAAGCCCGGTTACTTTCAGACACTTCGTCTTCTGTCCGGTCTTCAACACAATACTGGACTGATTCAATTTCATTGTTGGCTGCAGTCTGTCCCGGGTAATTTTTGTTTCCTGCTCACCGCATGCACTGCAGGTACGTGTCTGGACTTCTTCCTCATCCACAGTTGCTTCCTGTGTTACTGCCCATGCAGAAAATTTATGTCCGGTTGCTTTTATTGTAGTTCTCTTTTCCGTATCGCAATATCTGCAGGTGTATTCATCGACTCCGTCATCTGTACAGGTTGCATCTTCATGCCATGACCTTACCCAGCTATGTCCGGTTGCTGGAATTGTCTCTTTCTTTTTGTCACCACATCTTCTGCAGGTATAAGTTTTTTCTCCGTCACTTTCACAGGAAGCATCTTCTGTTGTTTCCCCACGGTTCCAGTCATGACCAAGTGCCGGTGTTTCTTTTGTATAGTAATCACCGCAAAATTCACAGATTTCTTCTTCAGATCCCGAATAGGTACAGCCACTCATTTTTATCACATGTGACTTGTAGGAATGGGTATGGTTCGGATTGTAACTGTAATATACGGTTGTATTTGAATCACAAATGTATCTGGGCTGCCACGTGCTGCTATTTGCATAGCAGCGGATACTTCTCAGCTTGGCACAGTTTTTAAACGCATCATTTCCTATAGATGTCAAACTTGCCGGGATTTCTATGGTTTCTAACGCATTACATCTGCCAAAAGTCTGATCTCCAATTCTGGTCAGGCCCTCTGAAAGCTTTACACTTGTCAGACTGGTACACCCCTGGAATACACCGCTTCCAATGCTCGTTACGCTTGCAGGAATAGTTATGCTTGTCAAACTGCTGCACTTCCAGAATGCCTGAACTTCTATAGAGGTTACCGTTCCCGGAATGGTTACGCTTGTCAGACTGGTGCAATTGCCAAAGGTCATACCATCTATGACGGTTACGCCTTCTGGAATTGTCACACTTGTCAGATTGGTGCAGCCAGTAAATGCACCGGAACCAATGCCTGTCACTCCTTCTGAGATAACCACACTTGTTATCTTAGTGTTGCCAGCAAATGCATCATCTGCTATGCTTCCAGTTCCGGAAATTACCAGTTTCCCATCATCTGACAAGGTATAGGTAATTCCTGTGTCTTCTCCATCTGAAAAAACCAGAGCTTCGTCTGCTGTTGCCGCTTCCTCGTTCTGCCATTCTGCAGCTGTTTCCATGCCAGACGCATCTGAGAATGAATCCTCGGATGACTGTTCCTCCACCTGATCCATCTCCGGAGTCTGAACCGGTTCCTGAACCTCATCCTGATTGTCCAGACCCTCATTCTCCACTTCGTCAAAAACTGCTTCTGCTACTTCCTCAGAAGAAAAATCAGCTCCACTTACTGCCAGTGCTGCTCCGTCTGCACTTGTGATTGCCAGCAGCAATGCTGCAGCCAATGCCAGTCGTCTGTTTCTCATACGCTTTACCTCGCTATTCTTTTTTTCGTCCTTTCAAACACACTCCAGAGGCAAAGATTTTTCCATTAATATCTGTTGCATAACAATAAACGCTTCCTCTAAATGGATAACCTGCTATTCTGCAAATGAGCCCGCAGCATACTCCCTCCCAAAATTTGTCAGACGATTAATTTAATGATAAAGCAAAACAGCATTTAAAACAATTAACTAACAGCATAGTATAGACGATAATTCATAAGTCGAAAACTATTTCTTCAATGTCTCATTCATACTTCCCATTCGGTATCCCTGAAGATCCATGGTCACGTATGTGAAGCCGTATTCTTTGAATGCTTTCACGATCTGGTTGCGGTTCTCCAGGATTTTCTGGAGTTCATCTGGCAATACTTCAATTCGTGCCAGTGTACCATGAATACGCACACGAAGCTGATGAAATCCCAGATCCAGAAGAAGCTGTTCTGCCTTGTCTACCATGCCAAGCTTCTCCTTCGTGATAGTCTCACCGTATACAAAACGGGAAGAAAGACAGGCAAAGGACTGTTTCTCCCAGGTGGGAAGGCCAAGATCTTTGGACAGGGCACGGATGTCCGCTTTATACAATTCGCTGTGGCGCAGCGGGCTCTTCACCCCCAGCTCTGCAACAGCCTGTAAACCAGGTCTGTAATCACCATTGTCGTCCATGTTTGACCCCTCTGCCACTGCATTCAGCCCCTCTTTTGTGGCAATGTCCCAGATTTTCTCAAATAATTCTTTCTTGCAGATATAGCAACGGTTAGTCGGGTTCTGGCAGAAGCCCTCAATTTCCAGTTCTTCAGACTCTACTGTAATGTGGCGGATTCCTTCCTTCTCACAGAAGGTCTTCGCCTCTTCCAGTTCTCTCTTCGGGAAAGAACAGGACATGGCAGTAATCGCGATACATTTATCCCCCAGCACATCGTGTGCTGTTTTCAAAAGAAACGTAGAGTCCACCCCGCTTGAAAAAGCCACAGCCACACTTCCCAGACTGCGTAAGTATTCTTTTAAAGCTTCGTATTTATTCTGCTGCTCTTTGGTTGCAGTGATTTCGCTCATATGATTAGCCTCCTGTGGCAGTAAATTTAGTCTCTCCCCAGCTCCATCTTTCCTTTCAGACAAAAAATATCCTTCGCGCAAAGAGCTGGGACGATTTTGATTTATGTTACTATAAAGTATCCTAGTATGTCAATAGGATTAGTTGTAGTCAGCTTTAAGTATACCGCCGCACATCTTTCCATAAAAGCAGAAAGAACGCCAGGTTCATTCCCCCTGGCGTTCTTTCAGTCTCTGTTCAGCTGCGATCCGCTTGGGATGCTCCGGTGGGTAGCATTCCCGGAAGCCTTCCACGGCGGCTTTCAGATATATATCTTCTTTTTCCTCATCTCCAAGTGCACGGTAAACGCGTGCCAGATTCCAGGTAGGCTCTGCAACTGCCGAACCTACAAGTCCATTTTCCTTCGTAAGCTCCAGCGCCTCTGTCAGATATGGGATCGCTTCTTCCGGTCTTCCCAGGTCCAGGTAGACTACACTCATATTGTTGTCCACCATCAGAAGCATAGAACCCTCACGATAGCCATTCTTAAGCAGCTGATTGCGAACCGCAAGATGACATGCCAACGACTCTTCCCTTCGTCCGGCAGCATTATACATTCGTGCCAGTTCCTCTGACAGGGCAGAATACATCTGATTTTTCTCACCACAGTACATTTTGCACCTGTCCGTTGCTTGTTCCATACAATAGGCGGCTTCTTCCATATTCTGATCCATAGCTGCAAGCTGACCACGAAGCTGCCATATTGCAAACTCACTCTCACCCTGACGCTTTCTTTGTATCTGTTGCATCTGCTCTATTTTTTCCAGACAATCTGCCAGCTTTTCTTTTTCCTGAAGAAACATATGACATTCTGCTTTTTGATAAAGAAAATCCAGTATTCTCTGGCTATGCCCCCATTGTACACACATGAGGATTCCACGTTCTGCCCACATTTCAACCTTTTTTACATTAAGCTTCAACATCTGCATATTCGTCTGCAAAAGCGCATATCCAATTTTATAATCAATATTATCCTTCTGTTGAAAAATTAAATCACAGATCTCCCGGTAACACTCATAACTACTGCTTTGCTCCAACCTATTGCAAAAATCACTTATAGCAAACAACATCCATTCCGATGATAGCGTTCTCTTTTTCAGCTGTTCGCGGAAAAGTTCTATATATTCTTCGTTTTGTTCAGGTTTTGTCTCTGTCAGACACGCTACCATAAACTTCGTCTCATTGGAAATCTGTGCACATCTTTTTTCCAGTTCCCAGATTTTCCCGCACATAGGAACCGGCAGCTCCAGATATCGGGCAGCCTCTGCCGCCAGTGCCACAAGCTGGTCACTGACCGCACCCTGCACTCTGGAAATTCCCTGGAAGACAAGCCACGCAATTTCCTCCATACGAGGATCCTCATCTTTCGGTGCCTGTTTCGGGAAAAAGCACTTCTGTGCCCGTTCCCAGAATGGCTGAAACTCAGCTTCTGAAAAATCCATTGTACACAGACTCTCTGCAATTACAGGATGCATACGGTAACCATTTCCCGTATCTTCCAGCCAGCCGAATTTCACCAGTCTGCCAAGCGCCTCTCCCAGAGTTTCGTTTTTCTTCAAAAATCCCCGGAAAAACATCACAGTAAAATTCCGGTCAATTTCCTGATAAGGCAGAAGCGCGAACATCCTTGCCAGCTGGCTTCCTGTTTCTCCAATATCAGCCAGTTTGTACAGCCCACGGTACATATCAATGAGTCCGGACTCTTCTGCAACATCATTCCAGTTATTCTGCAGCTCTTCTTCCAGATAATCCCAATTACCAAAATAGTAGGTCCCCGCTTTTCCAAGAAGCTTCAATGTCAGAGGATGCTGAAAAATCTCTTTTTCCAGCAAACGACTCAGCCGGTCTTTTTCCTCTCTGGAAAGTATTTTGTTGTAATTGTCACGAAAAATCAAACTTAAGGCACTCTTTTGCGGTGTCTTTATGCCAAATGTAGTAAACCCATCCAGATGTTTCTGACGTGAAGTAACAAATATGGTGCACGGCAGATCTTTCAGTTCTGACAGGTAAGGATCTTCCTCTTCCGTATGGTTCATATTATCCAGAAAAAGCACTGTTTTTTCCTGATGCTCTTCTGACAGGTGATAGATACTTTCGTGAAATCTATTCTCCACGCTCTCGCCAGTAAGATTCAGAAAACTTCTGGAAAAGCTGACCGCCAGATTCTCCTCATACTGAACAGCTGCGATCCGGCACTTTACTTCTTCCTGCTCCATCCAGCTCACAAGCTGACGCATAAGTTCTGTTTTTCCAATTCCTCCAATTCCGGAAATCAGATACTTTCCGGAATTGAAGAACATCTCTTTCAAGTCATATAACTCTTCTTCTCTGCCAAAGAAATGGCTGGCTTTCACAGATTTCCGGAACAATTCACAGTTTCGCAGGGTGAGAAAGCTCTGCCTGGTTTCCCCGGATTCCTGATAAATACAGCTCCAGATATATTCCGGCTTTAAGTCTTCACGGTTTCTTACCAGTTTCATTTTTGCCCCGGATATTTCCGGCCCCGCCATCGCGTGCAGACTAAGCAGAGTAAATAGCCAGGCATCCCCAAAGGACTGGGAAAAATCCTTCTGTTTTTTCTCTATGTAATTGAGCCAGAAGATCAGCTTTTCCCCACACTCTCTGGACAGCCATGGATCTGACTCCATGACCATGCCCAGAAATTTTCTCAGCTTCTGCACAAACACAGAATGATTATAATTTTTCTCTTTCAGGAACTTTTCAAAAATCAATACCTGACTGCCAAATGTCTCCGTATTCAGACCTTCCAGCACTTCCTCTATGTATATATGATACAAGGAAAAGCTTTCCTTGCGATTACAAAATTCCGAATGATAACGGTTCTGGCTTCCATCCTTTCGAAAAATCATTTTTCCGTGTCTGGTGCTTTTCCACTCATAGAGAAGATATTCATCCCAGAATCTGACCAGAGTCAGACCTTTTTTACTTTTTTCACGTAAAATACCTGTAGAATAAACCGGATAATCTTTCACGGTAAACAACCGATATAAATTTTTTAACGAAAGCAACACATTTGCCTGCTCATCTTTTTTCATGTCACGTTCTCTCCGGTTGTAAACACAGTTCCTTTTTTATTACTGTCTGCTGGTCACCTGACCAGCAGCACTTTTTACAGGTAACTAAATACAACAACTGATTTCTTATTTTTTGATTGTAATCTTAGCTTTCTTTGCGTACACGCCAAACACCTTCTGTTTCTGCTTGTTCAGCTTATATGCACACGCACGTATATAATAGGTATGTCCCTTCGTCAGGTTCTTCACAGTTACCGTATTCTTTTTGGATTCCTTGATGTCCACAATATCGTAAAGATTGGAATCTGCGGTAACCACAAACGCATATCCGGCAGCACCTTTTACCTTGGATGCCGTAATGGTGATCGTGCCCTTCTTGTTATTCTTTACACTGATCTTCTTTACCTTCGGCACAACATAGGTTGTAAACTTAACAGCCTTGCTATACTTTCCAGTAACCTTCTTGCCGCCACCCTGTGCGATTGCTCTTACTTTTACATAATAAGTCTTTCCAGATTTCAAACCGTAGATCAGTTCATTGTTTTTATTTTCCTCGACAATGTAATTCTTTACATTCTTCTTGAATTTCTTGTCAGTGGAAATTGTGATCTGATATCCGGTTGCACTTGCAATCCGCTTCCAGGAAATCTTGGCACCATCGGTAAGTACATTGGTGGCCTTGGTTCCGGTAACCTTCGGAAGCTTGGACGGTATTACGGTGTTCTGATTATTATCAGAAGCATTCGGAGTCTTCGTCGGTTCCGGAGCAGATGGAGCCTTGGTCGGCTCTGCATTCGGAGCTTTTGTTGGCTCTGCCGCCGGGGTTTTCGTCGGTTCTGGTGCCTTGGTAGGATCTGGGTTCTTTTTCCAGTTTGCAGTCAGTTTAACACCGCTTACCAGTTCACCCATTGATGGTGTGTAAGAACCGGAAAAGTTTACTTCTTCATCCGCATCTACTGTCGTCCATCCGGTAAAGGTATAACCGCTTCGTGTAGGCGCTTTCAGCTCAATACTGTTTCCACCTGTGAAAGTGGATGGGTTGGAGCTGTCATTTGTTCCGCCAGCCAGATCATAACTGATTGGAAGCACATCACCATTTTCATAATAAAAATGATAACGTGTATTAAAGTAATTGTCCACATAAGAATTTTTTACAACGTATAATTTACAGCTGTCTTTGATAGAATCAAAGGCATAATATGTGTTCGTATCTCCTATAGAAGCCATAGAGTCATAATCCAGATCCAGTACACGGGCCGGAATGTGAATCTCTGTAAATTTACAGGAATCAAATGCAAAACCGCCTAACAATACTACATCTGACGGAAGTGTATAGCTTCCTGCCCAGCTTTTTCCTGCAGGATAGGTGAAAATACTTCTGCCAGCCACTTCCCCTCCGCTGCTTTTATAGACCTTACTGTAAAGCACACCGTCCTGGGAAGAAAGGTACGGATGTCCTGCGTCAACTGTGATTTCTTTTAAGCTTGTGCAGCCCTTGAACATTGCACCAACTGTATATGTTACATCAGCACCAATGCGGATGCTTACAATTCCACTGTCGGTGAACTGATATTTCAGGCTGTCAGTTCCATGAATATATACATTTTCAAGATGGAGGTTCTTGCAGCCCCTAAATGCACCTTCTCCGATACCTCCGCTTACGCTTGCCGGAAGAGAGGTAAAACCTGTAAGCGCTGTACAGCCTGCAAAAGCATAACTTCCAATAGTGGTTAAGCCCTCCGGGAGATTGATGTAAGTAAGGTTCTTGTTATCCTTAAATGCGTCCCAGCCAATTTCCTTCAGTGTGGAGGGCAACGTTACTTTTTTCAGTGTTTTAATGTATTCTCCCTGTCCGCTCGAGGGACTTCCATCCTCATTCCATTCAGAAGCTACAATAGTCGAAATTCCACCGACATATGTGAGTCCTTCTGCAAAGGAAATCTCCTCAACACCGGCACAGTACTGATCCCAGCCCAGTTCCAGCTCGGATGGCGCATTGTAAATTCTTTTCAGGTTACATTCCCCATGACTGTAAAAAGTTTCTTTATCAATCTCGTTATAGGCTCCTGTTGGCGGAAACGTTATTTCTTCCAGTTTCGGACAGTTACCAAATGCCTGCTTCTCGATTTTTACAGGCTGTGCACCGCCTACTGCGTCATTAAAATGCACGATTTGAAGATTCCCAGCCCCATAAAACGCACTTTCTCCAATTACAAGCCGTGGATTCTGCGGCAGCTGAACGGCTGCCAGTCCGTCGAACCAGCTGCCACCTGTTGAAAATGCATTGGGCATCACATAGCAGAGTGTATCCGGAAGAATCAACTTGTACAGCATTTCGTTGCCATACTTTCCATCGTAATAGAAACAGCTAAACCGGGCCCATGTGTAATCATATTCTGAATCCGGAAAATACTTACCGATTCCAATTACCTTCTTCGCCACACCATCCTTATACACATATGACGGAACCTGCAGTTCCATAACAGCCTCGGTTACTGCGCTGATAATAGCTTCTCCATTTGTTCCATATTCATGGGCATACCAGATCTGCCCCTGACTGTCTGTCCAGGAAAATTCTTCCTTGTTCCACTTTTCGCCGTCGAACTGGAAAAACTGTCCTGAGCCTTCTGCATGTACGCTAAGCGCCATACCCAGGCACATGATAATGCCCAGAAACAACATTTTCATACATCTTGAAATTTGTTTTTTCACTCTTTCTTCCTCCCTCATTGTTTCAGTCATTTCCCTGTAATGAAAAGCATTTGGACTTTCTATTGGCCGTTCATCGCATTGCTGCTGTTCACAACCTGATCAGCAACCGCTTCGCGGAATGCTACCTGTAAACAGTAACACAGCATCCTCTGTTTTCTGCAAAATTCATCAGGAAAATTCACTCTTTTTTCTCATAAAAAGAATATCATATTGAAATTTTTGAAACAATAATATTAAGGAAGGTTGCGTTTTTTATGCACAAGATTGTTATTTTTATGCACAACACAACCTGTTTGACAACTATCCAGAAGGCAGTGTGAAGATACTAAACAGTTATCCTGTTTGAAAAAAACTGCCGTGTTCAATATGTTTCTTAAACATATCAGACACGGCAGTTTATCAGAGGCATCATACATCCTGTAATATTGGCAGCTCTAAAGTCTGCCCCTTAATCATTCTTACAATCTGCACGCCCCGCTTTACGGTATATTTTGTTTTCTTTCAGTAGGCGTAGCCCGCTTCGCGTTCTTGCAACTTACCACACTTTGACTGTAATAACCACCTTTTTTCTGCCGGAGCGTACCGTAACTTTTGCAGTACCTTTTTTCTTCGCTGTAATTACACCACCTTTTGTCACAGTGCAGACTTTCTTATTAGATGTGGTGTAGGTCACTTTCTGCTGGGTTGTGATCGGTGCCAGAACCGGTGCCAGGGTCTGTTTCTTCCCTTTCTTTAAGGTGACTTTCTTCGGTACACCTGAAATTTTGGTGGTTTTCACAGTTCCCTTCTGGATGGTAACATTCACAGTTTTTACTGCACCGCCAGCCAGAGTCACTGTAAGTTTCGTCTTTCCTGTTTTCTTCTGAGCCTTCAGCGTAACTGCACCGTCTTTGGTGTAGGAGCTTACTTTCAGAAGTTTACTGTTGCCTGAAACCACAGATGCTACATAGTCCCCACTCTCCATGCCGGAAATCTTGAGCACTTTTGTGGTCTGTTTTATTTTCATTTTCAGGCTAGAGGCTGTAAGTGTCATTTTGGAAGTCAGCGGATTTCCATTGTCTCTTTCTTCTGTGGTCTGGCAGAGCTTACAGATTCTTTTCTCTTTCTGAGCTGCAAATACGGTAGCATCTGATGTCTTTTCCCATTCTCCCCAGGTATGTTCTGTCTTCGCGATTGTTTCACCGCCGCTTAATCTGGTTCCGCAGGTCTTACAATAAGTGTCGCCTGTATAGCCTTCACTTGCACAGGTTGCTGCTTTTTTCCCTCTGACCTCTGTTTCCCCATGTCCCTTCGCGGGCAGCTTCTCGGTTCTGGTTTGTCTGCAGTTCACACAGGTAAAGGTTCTGATACCTTCCTCAGTACAGGTGGCTTCCTTTGTCACATTTCCGTTATCCCAGCTGTGGGCGTCCGGATTCACCGGTAAAACCTCTGTTCTGGTAATATGGCAGTCCGTGCACTCATAGCTGATAATTCCTGTGGAAGTACAAGTCGCTGCTATGACTACCGTTCCGTTATCCCAGCTGTGTTCTACCGACGGTTTTGTCTGCGATACCATACCGATATTCACTTCGGTTCGAAGAGGCGGAACGGTCATCCAGTCACTCCATGTAGTTTCATATCCCTCTTTCTCGTATTTTACTCTCCACCAGCCTTCCGGAACATCCCATGCATATTTTCCGTCTGCATTTGTCTGAAGAGGATTGTACTGGTTATACTCCCCCGCATTCCATTTCGTTCCATACTCGGATGGGGACGGCGTTTTATTCCAGAAATCATCAGATTCATCATATGGAATCCAGTAAGCTGTTACGGTAACATCCTCAATTCTCTCTCCTGTGGAAAGATCAAACACATAGCCGCTTGGATCTACTACAAAACGAAGCTTGAATTTTTCCCCTTTAATATCTGCTTTTCTGATATCCCAGAATAATGAGGAAGCTGCTGTAATCGTTCCCAATATGGCAGTCAGCGCAATTACCGGGCCTGCGCCCATCGCCCCTCCTGCTACGACCAGTGGAATCATCGCTGTCATGATCATAAACATTTTCTGGTCACTCTCCAGATTATCCACAGCTTTTAATTTCTCCTTTAATTCCTGGTCAGAATAGTGACCGCCGGAAGCCAGTACGTCTTTTCTCAGCTCATCCATGTCTTTCTCAATCTGATAGTTCTGATATAACATGGACGCTCCCTTATTTATTGTTGACAAGTGGGAGGAAATCTGGGAAAGTGTCCAGTACTGATCCAGAGTCCCGGCATTTTCAGTAGCAGTGTCCAGCATAAATCCAATGTATTTATTTCCGGTAACATCCTTTACCAGCATATACCAGGTGCCTTTGTCGGAATAATCCAGGTTGCAGATATACTTGCTGTCATCATACCCCGGGATCAGATAACCCATATCTTTATTGGCTTCGTCGATCAATCCCTTCCATGTTCCCATACTGGAACCGTTGCTCTCGTCAAACACGCTGATGGTGACATCCAGTCCTACATCTTTCAGATCTTCCCCGAATTTACTGAGCTCAATAGTTGCATCATAATCGGTTGCTGTATTTTTCCTTACCGTAATATCCTTTTCTGCGCCTTCAGGAAGTCCTTTCTGCAAAGCCTCCCAGTCAAAATCCTGTCCCATTTTTACTTCTGGAACTGTTTTGTTATATTCATAGCTGATCACACCAGGAACATAATTGTGATCGGATTCATCGAAATATCCGTCTGTCACAAACGCATTTTTTTCTGGTTCATAGGTTGCTTCCAGATATTTGGTCTGGTTGTTTCTGGTGCTTGTAACATACAGAGTCTTTATCTGTTCCGGGTTTTCAAAGGTAAGCTCATAGTCAAATTTGCTTTTCGGAAGATAATACACCAAAGGTGTTACTCCGTCTGTCTTTGTCAGATCGTAGGATTTTATTTTGTCATGCTCATTATAGTACATTTTGAAGGACTCGATTGAGGGTTCTCCTTCATTATAGGTGACTGCGACAGTCCTTGTTTCTGTTGTACCATCTGCCTGTGTGCAAAGTGCTTTGATCTTATATGTCTCATAGTTGGAAGGATTTTCCAGTGTAAGGACGGCAGACCATAAGCCGGCCTTTGATACTTGGACTGTCTGCTGTTCTTTCTCATTCACAAGCAGGGTAACAGTTCCACCGGCATTTGCCATACCTGAAACATTTACGGTTGGCTTTGATACAACATCTGGTGCATCTATGGTGAACAGATTAATGCTTTCATTCAGTACACCGATGATTTCCTGGCTGGAGTTTCTGTTCTTTTTGTAGTTCAAAATAGCGTAGCTGCGTGCTGCCGACTGACTCTGTGCTTTGATACTGAAACGGATAATTCCAGAGGTACCGCTCACAGGAATGGTCAGTGTCCTGTCCTTTAAATTATAGTTCTGGCATAACTCCCCATCCACCTTTAATGTGGATTCGTCAAGCTCTCCGTTGGAAGGAAGAACCAGCTTCACATTCAGGTCGCTTACTGCGGATTTCCATGTGTCTTTTATGTTATAGCGTACTGTCATGGCCACATATCCATTGGCTGTGGCACTTCCGAAGTCTCCGTAATAGCTGGTGTCTGAACGATCCAGGACGGTTTCGGCGCTGTCCGTATAAGTTCCTATTTGCTCAAATGGAATATTATTTTCAATGGCATATATGGTTGCCATAGAATAATAACTGCAATGTATCGTCAGCTGTGGGCAGTTTTCGAATACAGCTTTCCTGATATCAGTAGTGGAATCTGGAATGTAAATGTCCTTTAAACCTGCGCAGTCGGCAAATGCATAATCTCTTATCGTCTTGGTATTGGAAGGAAGCGTTACTTCTGTAAGACCGGTTGCTCCTGCGAATGCGTATGCACCGATTTCGGTCAGGCTTGATGGCAACGTTACACTGGTTAGTGTGGTTAAGTTTGCAAAACTGTGGGGCGCGATTACCTTTACT
>UMDT01055901.1_pt1 | contig 23303 bp, 24 predicted proteins | sample 1964561 | NCBI WGS metagenome assembly UMDT01 (sample SAMEA4836001, study PRJEB28245) | human gut metagenome | biome: gut microbiome; material: fecal sample | place: Denmark | collected 2008
CATCTTCTACCATCTCATAGCTGGCTTCTTCGCTTCCCTCTTCTGAAATATCTTTCATAATATAGGCATTTGCCTCATCGTCCTGTGAATCGGAAACCAGAAGATAAGTGATTCCTGCAACTGTAGTCTGTTCTTCCACAAAAAATTCTATAATCCCATCCTCAGATTGAAATTTAATTTTCTCCATTATTTTCGTCCTTATTCATATTCATTCGGTCTAAGTATCCCTGTAAGATCAAAACCGCAGCCATCTGATCGAGAAACTGCTTCCTGTTCTCACGTCTGACACCGGTCTCCATCAAAGTACGCTCCGCTTCTGCCGTAGTCAGTCGTTCATCCCACATCACAACAGGCAGGCCAGTCCTCTTCTCCAGCTTTTCTTTAAACTCAAGAGATTTCACCGCCCGCTCGCCTACAGTATTATTCATGTTCTTCGGATATCCAAGTACAATACGCTCTACCTGATACTCCGAAATCAGTTCTTCAATCCGTGCCATCGTCTGGCGAAGCTTATTCTCCTGCTTGCGCCAGACAGTCTCCACACCTTGTGCGGTAAGTCCCAGTGGATCACTGACGGCAACGCCCACCGTCTTGGAACCGTAGTCTAATCCCATTAATCTCATAATCAGTATTCCCAGGATCTGTTCTTAATATACTCGGTCAGCAATTCCTCAACAAGTTCGTCACGCTCAACCTTCATGATCATGCTTCTGGCACCCTTATGGCTGGTGATATAAGTCGGATCACCGGACATAATATAACCTACGATCTGATTCACAGGATTATAGCCTTTTTCTTCCATTGCGTTGTAAACCAGGTCCAGGATTTCTTTTACTTCAAGCTCCTGATCTGGTTTTGTTCTGAAATATTGTGTACTTCCCAGATTATTTTCTGCCATTTTTCTCACGTCCTTACGATTATTTCTTTTTTATTTTAATATAATTACGTGTAAATTACAATCCTAATTTTGCATTGCCTGTCATTTCCGCAATTGTGTGGTTACTGGTCACGACCTGCCCAGTAACCCGCTTCGCGATACACAGAAATCATGCATTCGCATGATTTCGCGCTGAGATTCTCGGGTTTTCTGTGAACTTTGTTCACAAAAAACATCTCGCGGAACGTTACCAGTGAACAGTAATAATTATGTTACAGGTCACGCCCTACAGAACCTGTATTTCTTCTCCCTGCAGAATATGTGGCTGCAAAGTTTTTTCCACTTTCACCGCCAGAATATCATTTACACCGTATTTCTCCGTTTTCGGCACCGCCACTTTCACATATTCTCTGGAATGTCCCAGATAATATGCTTTTCCATCAATCTCCACTTTCTCCTCCAGAAGTACCTCCAGAGTCTTTCCAAGAAGAGAAGTCTCATATTCTGCTGCACGCTTCTGGTGCAGCTCCAGCATTTTGTCACTTCTCACAGCTTTTTCTGCCTCTGTCAGCTGACCGGACATAGCCGCAGCCTTAGTTCCATGGCGACGGGAATATTTAAAAATATGGGTTTCATAAAAATAAATATCTTTCACAAAATCATAGGAAGCCTGAAAATCCTCTTCTGTTTCCATTGGAAAACCAACGATCACATCTGTTGTCAGTGCTGGATTTCCGAAATATTTGCGAAGAAGTTCACATCTTGCTTTATACTCCGCGCTTCTGTATCGTCTGTTCATTCTCTCCAGAGTCGTATCGCATCCGCTCTGCAGGGAAAGATGAAAATGAGGGCAGACTTTTGACATAGAAGACAGCTCTTTTGCAAATTCTTCTGTGACAATTCCCGGTTCCAGGGAACCAAGGCGGATTCTCTGAATTCCTTCCACTTCATTTACTGCCTGAATAAGAGAAAGCAAAGTTTCTTTTTTGTCCTCAGGAAAATCCACTCCATAGGAACTGAGATGAATTCCTGTAAGCACCACTTCTTTGTAGCCAGCTTTGGCCAGCTTGTGCACTTCGTTTAAAATATTCTCTTTTTCCCTGCTTCGCACGCGGCCTCTTGCGTAGGGAATGATACAATAAGTGCAAAACTGGTTGCAGCCATCCTGCACCTTAATATAAGCACGTACATGCTCAGCTGTACGGCTGATTTCCAGTTCTTCATATTCCTTTGTCTGGTTAATCTTAATAATATGAGCCTGACGCTGGTGTTCTTTTTCAAATTCAGCCAGAACTTCCACAATATTTTTTTTCTGGTTATTTCCAAGTACCAGATCTACTGCTTCGTCCGTTTCCAGTTTTCCCTCGTCAGTCTGTACATAACATCCTGTTGCTACTACCACCGCATCCGGGTTCATCTTTTTCGCCTTGTGAAGCATCTGACGGGACTTACGGTCTGCAATATTTGTTACCGTACAGGTATTTATTACGTAAACATCAGCACCTGGTTCAAAAGGTACGATTTCATACCCTGCCTGTTCCAGAAGCTGCTGCATAGCTTCCAGCTCATAAGAGTTTACTTTACATCCAAGATTGTGTAATGCAACCTTTTTTTTCATTTTTTCCTCCAAAACTAGTACTGTCCACACCATGCAGGATAATTTCTCCGCGGTGCACAGAATTCATGCAAATACGTGATTTCGTGCCGCACTTCCCGGATCTTCTGTAAATTTCATTCACGAAAAGCATCCCGCGGAATATTACCAGTACACAGTAATGTTGTAAATTTTTTATACATTTTCACTAATTCTGCTGCCATTTTTTCTCTTTTTTCACCTTGACTTTTATCCTGCCTACAGGTAATATGAGTACTGTAAAGCAAACTACTAACAATCCAAGGGAGGTTATATCACAATGAAAACAGCAAAAATCTCACTTAACTCTATTGATAAAGTGAAAGCATTTGTAAACGAGATCAGCAAATTTGACTGCGACTTCGACCTGGTATCCGGAAGATATGTGATTGACGCTAAATCTATCATGGGTATCTTCAGCCTGGATTTATCCAAACCGATCGACCTCAATATCCATGCTGACGGAGCTGCTCTTGACAGCGTTATGGAAATCATCGACAAATATACAGTTGAATAATTAAATATTCGATTGTCAGAGGAACTGTTCACAGTTCCTCTTTTTGTTTTTTCGATGACTTCATGCAGTCTCTGAGTACTTTTCCACTTTTTTACTGGATTTCAATCACTTCTGCAGTGCTAAGTGCCGCTTCCATCAGTTCATCAATTTTCTCAGCCAGTTTCTCCTCTGACTTGCGGATCACATTCAGATTCGGCTTTGTAACCGGATGCTTTGCGACAAAAATAGTACAGCAATCTTCATATGGAAGAACAGAAGTGTCATAAGTTCCAATCTCCCAGGAACGCTCTACAATTTCCTGTTTATCAAACCCAATCACCGGACGATATACCGGTAATGTACACACTTCATTCGTTGCTGCAAGACTCTGCAGGGTCTGGCTTGCAACCTGTCCAATGCTTTCACCGGTAATAAGTCCAAGACAGTTATCCTTCTTTGCAAAATGCTCTGCAATTCTCATCATATAACGACGCATAATGATAGTAAGCTCATCATGTGGACACTGATCGTAAATGTACAGCTGAATGTCTGTGAAATTTACTACATGAAGCCTGATCGGTCCACTGTATTTTGCCACCAGCTTCGCCAGGTCCACAACCTTCTGTTTCGCACGCTCGCTGGTATACGGCGGAGCATGGAAATAAACGGCTTCAATCTTAACTCCTCGCTTTGCGATCATATATCCGGCCACTGGGCTGTCAATTCCGCCGGAAAGAAGCAGCATTGCCTTTCCATTGGTTCCAACCGGCATTCCGCCAGGTCCCTTGATGCTCTTGGAATATACATAAATTTTCTCACGGATCTCAACAGAAACGGTAAGTTCAGGCTGATGTACATCCACCTTTGCCTCCGGAAAAGCATCCAGAATGCTTTCACCGATTCTTGCACTTACTTCCATGGAATTTACCGGATAGGACTTCTTTGCACGTCTTGTATATACCTTGAAGGTGCCGTGATAATCCGGATGTACATTCTTCATGTACTCCACAACGTCAGAGCGCATCTGCTCAAATCCTTTGTCCTCGTAGATCACTACCGGACAGATATAAACAATACCGAATACTGTTTTTAATGCAGCTACAGCCTCCTCAAAATCGTATTCCTCCGGACAGAATACATAAACACGGCCCTGCTCCTTCACAACGCGGTAATCGCCCTCTATCTTAGAAAGAGCAATATTCATCTGCTTCACAAGGGCATCTTCAAACAGATATCGATTTTTACCCTTGATAGCTATTTCTGCGTATTTTATTAAAAATGCGTGAAATATCATTTGATTTCCTCCTGTTTCTTTATTTTATGCGGCTGCCGGACTTTCCCCGGCGCTGCATTTCATTCTTCTTTTCCTCACTGCATCAGTGTCTGGAATATCTCCGAAGCATAGGCAGTACCTGCCCGATCACTTCCAATGCATAATCCACTTCTTCAAATGTATTTTCCTCTGAAAAACTGAATCTCAGCGTACTTTCTCTTTGGGCTGCTTCCATTCCCATTGCACTTAAGGTTCCGGCAGCTTTTCTTTTGTGGCTGGAGCAGGCGCTTCCGGCTGAAACATAAATGCCTTTTTCTTCCAGAGTATGAAGCAGCACTTCGCTTCTCACGCCCAGAAAGCTGGCGCTTAAGATCTGAGGTGCACCTTCTCTTATCTCCATTCCGTTGAGACGAACATCAGGAAGTTTCAGAAAACCTTCTGCAAGGCGTTCCTTCAGCTGATACATATGCTCAATTTTCTTATCAAAATCCGTGTAGACCATCTTTGCAGCAACACCTAGTCCTGCAATTCCAGGTACATTATCTGTACCGGACCGCATACCGGCCTGCTGGCCGCCGCCTAAGATCTGAGGCTGAATCCTGGCTTTCTCATTGATATATAAAAATCCTACACCTTTAGGCCCGTGAATCTTATGGCTGCTCACAGAGAGCATATCAATTCCTGCCTTTTTGGGATAAATACGGTATTTTCCAAATGCCTGGATCGCATCTACATGATACAGAGCCTTCGGGCTTTTCTCATGAACCAGTTTTGCAATCTCTTCCACTGGCATCACAGCACCAACCTCATTGTTTACATACATAGTAGATACCAGAATCGTATCCGGGCGCAAAGCTTTCTCTAACGCCTCCAGCTGAACCACACCCCTGTGATCTACAGGAACTATCGTCACCTCATATCCCATCTGTTCCAGGCGCTCTGCAGGCTGTCCTACAGCTGCATGCTCCACTGAAGTGGTGATAATATGGTTTCCGCTTCTTTTATTTGCATCCGCTCCGCCAAACAAGGCCAGATTATTTGACTCTGTTCCGCCAGAGGTGAAAATGATTTCTTTTTCATTTACCTTGAGAATTTTGGCAAGTATCTGTGCAGCTTCACGGACATACTTTTCCGCTTCCACACCTTTTAAATGCATGGCAGAAGGATTTCCAAAATCCTCTGTCATTGTTTTTACTACAATCTCTGCCACCTCAGGATAACATCTTGTGGTAGCAGAGTTATCAAAATATGCTTCCATTTCTTACTTTTCCTCTTTTTTCCAGAGCATGTTAAAAAAAGGCTTTCTGCAAGATGTGCATCACAATTTGCGGAAGCCTTTACCCGGATAAGGGCGCAGCAGCGAGCTGCGGCAGCCGAATTCAGGTGAAGCATACCGCAAAGTGGGGCGTGCAGATTGCTGAAATGATTTTTCAAACAGGCTCTGGCACGTCTTGCAGATTGCTAAAATATTTTTAAACAGACTCAAGCGTATACATCAGAATAGACAGCATGGTCATACCTGCTGTCTCTGTGCGCAGGATTCTTTTTCCCAGGGTCACCGGTTTCCCTCCGGCTTCCATGGCATCTCTCACTTCTTCCTCCTCAAAACCGCCTTCCGGGCCAATAAAAATCCCCACAGATTGTCCAGGCTGAATTGCCGCCAGGATTTCCCGGGTCTCTTTCATACCTTGGGCAAGCTCATAAGGAATCAGAACCACATCCAGTCCTTTTGCAAAGGCAAGTGCTTCTTTCCAGTTCATTACATTTTTCACTTCCGGGATCAGCATACGCTTAGACTGCTTGGCTGCACTCTCGGAAATCTGCTGCCATCTGCTAACCTTCTTCTGCGCTTTCTTTGCATCCAGCTTCACCACACATCTCCTTGTTTCAACCGGAACAACAGCGTAGGCGCCAAGTTCCACAGCCTTCTGAATGATCAGTTCCATCTTATCCCCTTTGGGAAGTCCCTGGAACAAATAAATCCGGCTTGGGAGTTCATACTGGGATTCCTGTGCATCAAGGATATGGAGAACTGCGCTGTCCTCCTGAAATTCTTCTATGGTACAGTGATATTCCTTCTCACTGCCATCGCTGATCCACACATCCTCACCAATGCGCATGCGCAGAACATTTTTCATATGGTTCAGATCCGGACCTGTAAGAGTGATCCTGTGTTCTTCCTCCAGGACCTGATAAGGCTCCACAAAAAAGCGCTGCATAATTATTCCTTTCTGGCTGTGACAGATACCCATTCTCCCTGATGGGTTACCTCAACCAGCTGAAGCCCGGCGTCTTTCACTGCCTTTACCACTACTTCTTCTTTCACATCCAGGATTCCAGAGGTGATATAGTAAGCACCCTTTTTCATCTGATTTACGATAACCGGTGTGAGAGGCACCAGTACATCTGCCAGGATATTAGCCGTTACAATGTCATATTTCTCATATCCAACCGTGTCTTGAACTTCTTTATCATCAATGATGTTTCCAATGAGCATGTCAAAAGTCTCATCCTTAATATCGTTAGCCTCTTTATTGTCTGCCACTGCCGGAATTGCACAGGGATCAAGGTCAGTTCCCACAACATGAGCAGCGCCCAGCTTCAAAGCTACAATTCCAAGAATACCGCTTCCGGTTCCAACATCCAGCATCTGGGTGTCTTTTGTCACAAATTTCTTCAGCTGACGAATTACCAGCTGGGTTGTCTCGTGCATACCAGTTCCAAAAGCTGTACCTGGATCAATGTGAAGGATCATCTTATCTTTATCTTCTTCCTTCACTTCTTCCCAGGATGGAACAATAAGAATGTCATCTACATAGAACTGATGGAAATATTCCTTCCAGTTATTGATCCAGTCTTTGTCCTCTGTCTGGGATTCTGTGATGGTGCCTTCGCCGATATCCATGTATCCGCGTACTTCTTCAAGGACAGCACGTACTCTCTCGAGAACAGGCGCAGTTTCTGTGTCCTCTTCCAGATAAAAATTCAGATAGGCGATTCCATCATCCGCTGGACCTTCCGGCATAATATCCACAAACATCTGCTCTTTATCTGTCTCGGTAAGGGGCTGTTTGTCCTGAATCTCTACGCCCTCAACTCCAACGTCTGCAAGGGCAGAGATGATAACGTCTTCTGCTTCTGTTTTTGTTTTGATGGTAAAGCGATTCCACTTCATACTATTTCTCCAATCTTTTTATTGAAAGCTGTTTCTTCATAATCACAATATGGTATTTTTTAACATCTTTCGAAACGGTTGTTATCTGTTACTTTATTCTGATTTTTCAATTCACCTGACCAATTACTGGTTTTTTATGTCCATGTTACTTCTTTTTATGTGCAAAAACATGCACAACCCACTTATGTCGCTGCCCTTTCTGATAAAATCTCCAGAAAAACTCTACCAGAAGCAACGCCGCTGCTGCATCCACAATGTAATGCTGCTTCAGCACCTGGGTAGAGATAATGATCAGAATTGCAAATACCAGAGAAAATCTCTGATACCATTTCGGCACCTTCTCTGAGCCTTCCACACCTTTCCAGCACATCCAGCTCACATAGCAGTGGATAGAGGGAAACAAATTAGAAGGACTGTTCCCGCCATCCAGGGAATATACCAGAGCGAGAATCTTTTCCGAAAGGGTATTTCCTGGGATCTCCGGTCTTATATTGGTGGTCGGTATTAAAATAAAGCAGATAAAGCAAATAAAATGTATGGTCAGATCTGTGGCAACAAACCGGTAAAACATATCCTTACCACGCCTTGCCGCCAGCAAATACCCCACCGCCCAGAATGGAAATGCCAGAATATAAAACCACACAAATACAGGCAGTAAAGGAACTTCCCTGTCAAATGCCATCGTAAAATCAAAGTGATACCTGCCAGCTGTAAGCGCACTGCTTCCCCAGTAAATCAGACAATTCACTGCCATGATGGTCACAAGAGGTACAATAGACCACAGGGGGATATATCGATTTAACAAATCTCTTTTCTTTGTTTTCAAGGCAAAACTCCTTTCCGGACTCTTGCGATGTTACTGCTCATTTCCTGACCAGCAGCACGGACAGTAACGTTGCGGCTACCCTTTAATATACAATAAGTAACAAAAAAAGAAAAGAGGATATCTCCCCTTTTCTTTATTCTTTTATGGAAAAACTGATTTTTTACTCTTCAAAGGTCTCTTTTAATTTGTCCATGAAGCTTTTTTTCTTCTTTTCGGACTTTTCTGTGCTATCGCCGGCACTGCCTGCAGGACGATTGCCGCATGCCTCGTCAAATTTGCGGAGAGCTTCTTTCGCGTCCTCATTCAGGTTGGTTGGTACCTGAACAACCAGAGTTACGTAGTGATCACCGCGAACATTCTTGTTTCGAAGGGACGGAACACCTTTTCCCTTCAGACGGATTCTGGTATCTGTCTGAGTTCCTGGTTTCACTTCATAGAGAACTTCTCCGTCTACTGTATTCAGTTTGACTTCGCCGCCAAGCGCTGCCTGTGCATAAGTAATCGGTGCAGTAGAGTAAATATTCATATCCTGTCTCTGGAAAATCGGATGGCGTGCTACATTTACTTCTACCAGCAGATCGCCTCTCGGACCTCCATTTGTGCCAGGTTCACCTTTATCACGGATACGGATACTCTGACCATTGTCAATACCAGCCGGAATAGATACCTTAATTTTCTTGCGATTGGAAATGTATCCGGTACCACGGCAATCCGGGCATTTATCTTTGATGATCTTACCTGTCCCATGACAATCCGGACACACCTGAACGTTACGAACCATGCCAAACATGGACTGCTGGGTGTAAACGATCTGTCCTTCACCATTACATTTCGGACAGGTAACCGGTGAGGTACCAGCCTTAGCTCCAGAACCGTGACAGGAAGTACATTCCTCTTTCAGAGTAATCTCAAGTTCTTTCTCACAGCCAAATACAGCATCCTCAAAGGTGATATTCACGCGTGCACGCAGGTTTGCACCCTTCATAGGTCCATTATTGGCACGTCTGCGGCTTCCGCCGCCTCCAAACAGATCTCCGAAAATATCTCCGAAGATATCACCCATGTCTGCGCCGGAGAAATCAAAGCCGCCGAAACCGCCTGCTCCGCCACCGCCGCCGTTTTCAAAAGCGGCATGACCAAACTGATCATACTGTCTTCTCTTGTCCGGGTCACTTAAGACGCTGTAAGCCTCTGTTGCCTCTTTGAATTTCGCTTCAGCTTCCTTATCTCCCGGATTTACATCGGGATGATACTTCTTGGCAAGCTGACGATATGCTTTTTTTAATGTAGCGTCATCGGCGCTCTTATCAACGCCTAAGACTTCATAGTAATCTCTTTTATCAGCCATGATTTCTTTTCCTAACTTTTTGTATTTGGTTATCTTATGGAAGACGCCAGCGGCGCAATTCCTGTAATATGTCTTTCACCACCACTGCCCGGTCATGAATCATGACCGGGCTGTAGTTTCATGTTCCGAAATATTGGAACTTATTATTCAATTAAACCTCTTTGTAGTCAGCATCTACAACATCATCGCCGTAACCTGCCTCGTTACCGCCCTGGGAAGTTCCTCCCATGTCCGGTCCCGGGCCTGCCTGACCAGCACCGCCCTGTGGGTTCTGTGCTTCATACATCTTTGCGAAAAGCTTCTGAGCACTTTCCATCATCTTCTCCTGAGCAGCTTTGATCTCAGCGACCTGAGCATCTCCGATCTCATCTGTATTTGCATATTTAGCAAGGATATCTTTTAATGCATTTAAGTCAGCCTCTACGGAAGCTTTGTCATTTGCATCCAGTTTATCACCAGCTTCTTTCAGTGCATTCTCAACCTGGAATACCATGGAGTCTGCATTGTTCTTTGTATCAATTGCCTCTTTACGTTTCTTATCCTGAGCTTCGAACTCAGCAGCTTCTTTAACAGCCTTGTCAATATCAGACTCGGACATGTTAGAACCAGCTGTGATTGTAATGTGCTGCTCTTTACCTGTTCCAAGATCCTTAGCAGATACATTTACAATACCGTTGGCATCGATATCGAATGTAACCTCAATCTGCGGAACACCACGACGTGCTGGTGGGATTCCATCCAGACGGAACTGTCCAAGGGACTTGTTGTCTTTCGCGAACTGACGCTCGCCCTGTAATACATTGATATCTACAGCGGTCTGATTATCAGCTGCTGTGGAGAAAATCTGGCTCTTCTTGGTCGGAATAGTTGTATTTCTCTCGATCAGACGTGTTGCAATACCACCCATTGTCTCGATGGACAGGGAAAGTGGAGTAACATCAAGAAGAAGGATGTCACCTGCACCAGCCTCACCGGAAAGCTTACCACCCTGGATAGAAGCACCAAGTGCAACACACTCATCTGGGTTCAAGGCCTTGCTTGGCTCTTTGCCAGTTAACTGTCTTACTTTATCCTGTACAGCCGGGATACGTGTAGATCCACCAACCAGAAGCACCTGTCCAAGATCAGAAGCAGTAAGACCTGCATCAGAAAGTGCACGGCGAACCGGCTCTGCTGTTTTCTCAACAAGATCGTGTGTAAGTTCGTCAAATTTAGCTCTTGTAAGGTTCATATCAAAATGCTTCGGTCCTTCAGCTGTTGCTGTGATGAATGGCAGGTTGATATTGGTTGTTGTTGCGGAAGAAAGCTCTTTCTTAGCTTTCTCAGCAGCTTCTTTCAGTCTCTGAAGAGCCATCTTATCGTTGCTTAAGTCAACGCCCTCTGTTCTCTTGAACTCAGAAAGCATATAGTCTGTAATTCTCTGGTCAAAGTCATCACCACCAAGACGGTTGTTACCAGCTGTTGCCAGAACTTCGATAACGCCATCACCAATCTCAATAATGGAAACATCGAATGTACCACCACCAAGGTCATAAACCATGATCTTCTGCTCTTTCTCATTGTCAAGACCATATGCAAGAGCTGCTGCTGTAGGCTCGTTGATGATACGTTTTACATCGAGACCTGCAATCTTACCAGCATCCTTGGTTGCCTGACGCTGAGCATCATTGAAATATGCCGGAACAGTGATAACTGCTTCTGTAACAGACTCTCCAAGGTATCCTTCAGCGTCTTTTTTCAGTTTCTGAAGAATCATAGCGGAAATTTCCTGTGGGGAATATTTCTTATCATCAATTGTTACACGGTAATCTGTACCCATCTCTCTCTTGATGGAAGAGATTGTTTTCTCTGCGTTTGTTACTGCCTGACGTTTTGCAGGCTCACCTACCAGACGCTCACCTGTCTTTGTGAATGCCACAACAGATGGTGTTGTTCTGGATCCTTCTGTATTTGCGATAACGGTTGGCTGTCCACCTTCCATAACAGCTACACAGCTGTTTGTTGTACCTAAGTCAATACCAATGATTTTTCCCATGATAATTTTCCTCCTGTTTAAAAATTCATGGTTGCTGTCCATTACACGAACAGTAACATTTATACTTTGTTTTTAGAAAATGTCGATGAAGTTTGATTCTCCAAGCTGCTTTCTGTTAATTAGCAACTTTTACCATACTGTGTCTTACAACGAAATCCTTGTAGGTATATCCCTTCTGAAATTCCTCTACGACGATGTTCTCGCCAACGGATTCGTCCTCCACATGCATCACTGCATTATGCAGATTCGGATCAAATTCCTTACCTACAGCTTCGATTGGCTTCACACCCATCTCATCAAAAGCTGTCATCATCTGCTTGTAGATCATCTTCATGCCTTCTGCAAATGGATCATCCTCCGGTGCCTGTGCAAGACCTCTTTCGAAGTTATCCACGATCGGAAGCATTTTTTCAACGATGTCCCTGGCGCCGATGATGTACATGCTGGATTTCTCTTTCTCCGTTCTTTTACGGTAGTTATCAAATTCAGCCATGCTGCGCTTCAGTCTGTCTGTAAGTTCCTCGACCTGCTGTTCGAATTTATCTTTCTCTTTTTTCTTCTTGCCGAAGAAAGAAGTTTTTGTCTTGGTTTCCGGTTCCTTCTGAGATTCTGCTTCCTGATCTGACTGCTCAGTTTCTTCTGTCTGTGCTGGTTCCTCGGAAGTCTCCTCTTCTGCTGTCTGGGCTGTATCTGCTGCCTCTTCTTCGCTTCCGTCTGTTACCGGAATGTCAACTGCTTCTTCCTGTACTTCGGCTTCTTTATTCATTTCTTCTGACACGCTTTCAACCGCCTTTCTAGGTTTTCTTATTTACCATTTCGTCAAGCTGGACTTTTAATTTCTTTAAGCTGTCCACTACATTCTCGTAATCCATTCGCTTGGGACCGATGATTCCAATAGTTCCACGCATTCCATCTCCCAGCTCATAAGTAGCTGTGACCACACTGCAGTCTTTCATGGTACGTACCGGAACTTCATCCCCGATGTATATCTGAACTCCTGTGTTCTCCGAGTCTCCCATTTCCTCACGGACCATATCCGCAAGTTCCTGCTTATCCTCGAAAGTAGAAATCAGCTCACTGGCTCTGGATGTATCTGCAAGCTCTGGATACTTAAATATGTTGGTCGCTCCCGACGTATATACTTTCATATCTTCTTCGTCCACGTGAATTGTAGCTGCAACTGCGTCCAGCACATCTGCAACCACACCGCTGTGGCTACCCGCCTGTTCTTTCAATCTGGCAATCATGCCCAGATTAATATCCTGGATGGGTACGCCGTTCAGGTTCGTGTTAAGAAGAAGATTCAGCTTCAGGATCGTCTGGTCATCCATCTCCTCATCAATATTGATGATCTGGTTCCGAATGACATTACCCTCACATACAACTACGGCAATCAGCTGCCGCTCATTGACTCGTGAAAGCTGAATGAACTTCAGGGTGCTTCCCTTATACTGGGGAACCGCAACCATAGCCGCATAATTGGTATTCGTGGCAAGAACCTTCGCCACCTGCTTGAGCACCTTATCCATCTTATCTGACTTCTCAATCATCAGATCACGGATTTCTGCGATCTCGGCTTCCTTCTCCCTGGTAAGCTCATCTACATAAAGGCGATAGCCTTTATCTGATGGAATTCTTCCGGCTGAGGTGTGGGGCTGTACGATGTAGCCCATATCCGTCAGGTCGGACATCTCATTTCGGATAGTAGCAGAGCTGACATTCAGATCCGGATATTTGGAAATAGTTCTGGAACCTACAGGCTCACCTGTTTCCATATAAGTTTTGATGATTGCTTTCAGTATTTTCCGTTTGCGCTCATCTAATACTTCATCCATGAAATATCTGCTCCTTCCTGAAAAGCAGACGGTCAAACCTGATTCTGATTTCCGTCTGGCTTCTTCGAATTCCTTTTGTTAGCACTCATTATTTAGGAGTGCTAACATCTATGTTCTTAAGATACACCTCAGTATTCCTTTTGTCAATATTTTTTACAAATTTTTTTCATCTTTTTTGATAGTTTTTACCCTATACTTTACCATTCTGGCTAAATTCTCCTTACTGCAATACTTTTTTTGGACAGCAAGGATACTATCAGGTATCTGCCAACGCAGTCTTATGTTTGCTGCCGCATAAATGAAAAAGATGCCTTGAGAAAATTTTCCCTGGCATCTTCTTTCCTATATAGGAATACCGCCCATAGGCGACATGTCCGTTTTGTAACTGTTCAGCACCTTCACAGTTATATGTTTCGCAAAACAGCCCCTGCTGAATAGCAGCCTCTATTTTTTATAATTTTCCAGATAGTCAAGAACTGCTGTCGGCTCATCCAGAAAGACTACCAGATCCAGCACGGAAAAATCCATGAATTTCTCTTCTGCTGTGTACTCCAGCAATGCTTTCATCTTGTCATAATATCCGTCAATGTTATACAGCACAATTGGGCGGTCAATACGTTTCAGGCTTTTCAAGGTAAAAATCTCAAAAAATTCCTCGTAGGTACCAATTCCGCCAGGTGCTACGATCGTAGCATCTGATTTTTCTTCCAGAAGTTTTTTGCGCTCTCTCATATTCTCTGTGAAAATAAATTCCGTGCATTTCTCATACAGAACTCCAGGCTGGTCAAAAAATCGGGGAGCAATTCCAAGTATGTAACCATTTTCTGCTGCCACGCCTCTGGCTGCTGCTCCCATCATTCCGGTAGCTCCGCCGCCAAACACCAGACCGTGACCTCTTTTTCCCATTGCTCTTCCAAGCTCTTCTGTTTTTTCATAATAAATGTTTTTAAGCAGTGCACTTGAAGCGCCATATACACATATGTTCAATCTGTTATCCCCCTTATTTTTTCTTCTAAACACAGGTGCAGCCTACCTGCGGCAGCACCATATACGAAAGTCAGCTGGCATATCTTTTCCAGTCAGCTTCCGGCAGCCGCGCAAAACACCATATTTGCCACACCGCACAAAACCATCACCAGAATAGGATTCATTTTAAATTTTCTTAAAAGCACCAGTGCGGCAGTAAAGAACACCACCATTCGAATGCATATGTTTTCCCGAAACAGTTCCACTGCACCATTTATAAAAAAAGATGATACTAAAATGGTAACTCCTGCCTTGGCGATCATGGCCACAACCGCCGGGCGAAGGGATGTAAGAGTTCCCTGGAAAAGGGACATTTTCCGGTATTTCGTGTAAATATATGCCAGCAGGGTTACAATTATACAGGAGGGTAAAATACAGCCAAGAGTAGCCACCACTGCGCCACCAGGACCAGCAATCCTGGTTCCTACAAAGGTTGCGGAGTTTACTGCAATAGGACCAGGAGTCATCTCTGCAATGGTCACAAGATTCGAAAAAGTTTCCATGGAAATCCAGCCATGCATAGTCACTACCTGTTCCTGTATAAGAGGCATTGCTGCATATCCACCTCCAAAGCTTAATGCACCAATCTGAAGGAAGCTGAAAAAGAGCTGAAGATAAATCATTTTTTGCTGCCCTCCTTCACAAGTGTACGCGCAAATCCAAATACAGCCACAATAAGTATTATATAAATAATGTTTACCTTCAGAAAATAGCTTACACAAAAACTGATGACCATAATAACCACATTTACCCAGTCATTTGATTTCGCCACGTTTTTCCCCATGTCGTATACCACAGAAATGATCACAGCACCTACGCCGGCAGTCATGCCTTTCAAAAGAGCTGCTATATAATAATTAGAGCAGAATGCATCATAAAACAAGGAAATCAGGGACAGGATCACCATTGGCGGAATAATAGCCCCCAGAACCGACAGCAGCATTCCCGGTATTCCCCCAAGCTTGTATCCCACCACAATTGCTCCGTTTACTGCGATTGCTCCTGGAGATGACTGTGCGATTGCCACCAGATCCAGCATTTCTTCCTCATCGATCCAGTGATATTGATCCACAAATTTCTCTTTCAATAAAGTAACGATCACATATCCGCCGCCAAAAGTAAACGTACTAAGATATAACGAGGCAAAAAAAAGCTTCCTCAGCACATATCTTTTATTCTTTTGTTTTTCTTCCATTTCCGGCACTCCTAATAATTCTGCATGATTTCTGTGCATCGCGAAGCGTGTTACTGGTCAGGTCATGAACAATCACGCTTTTCTTTTTTAAGATAACGCACTATAGGTATGTCTGTCAATTAAAGTTTTGGAATGCTTCTGGCATTTCAGAAGGCAGAACAAATATTCGATTCTGCTGTACTTTTATAAAAAAGGATGCTATACTGAAAACAGTTAAAGCGTGTTTGATTTTATAAAAGAAAGGACTCATATGGATCATTTTGAATTACATTCCGAGTATAAACCAACCGGCGATCAGCCACAGGCTATTGAGAAACTGGTAAAGGGATTTAAAGAGGGAAATCAGTTTGAGACGCTGCTTGGTGTCACCGGCTCTGGTAAAACTTTTACTATGGCAAACGTTATTCAGGCGCTGAATAAGCCTACTCTGATCCTGGCCCATAATAAAACTCTGGCAGCACAGTTATACGGTGAGTTTAAGGAATTCTTCCCGGAGAATGCGGTGGAGTATTTTGTCTCCTATTACGATTATTACCAGCCCGAAGCATATGTGCCTTCTTCTGACACTTATATTGCCAAGGACTCTGCGATCAATGATGAAATTGACAAACTCCGTCTTTCTGCCACTGCCGCCATGTCAGAGCGAAAAGATGTTATTATCATCTCTTCTGTGTCCTGTATCTATGGATTGGGTTCTCCTCAGGAATTTCAGGACATGATGATTTCCCTGCGTCCTGGCATGACTAAGGATCGTGATGAGGTTATCCGGGAGCTGATCGACATTCAGTACACCCGAAATGAAATGGACTTCCACCGAAGTACCTTCCGCGTCCGTGGTGACACTCTGGAGATTTTTCCTGCTAACAGCTCAGATACTGCTATCAGAGTTGAGTTTTTCGGAGATGAGATTGACCGTATCTCCGAGATTGATGTGCTTACCGGAGAGATCAAATGCCAGCTTGCGCACATCGGTATTTTCCCTGCTTCCCATTATGTAGTACCAGCGGAGCAGATTCAGAAAGCGGCCATTGCCATTGAAGAGGAATTAAAAGAACGGGTAGACTACTTTAAAAGCGAAGACAAGCTTCTGGAAGCCCAGCGTATCTCCGAGCGTACCAACTTTGATATTGAAATGATGAAAGAAACCGGCTTTTGCTCCGGTATTGAGAACTATTCCCGTCATCTTTCCGGACTGGAGCCAGGGCAGCCACCTTATACTCTGCTGGATTATTTCGGGGATGATTTTCTTCTTATTATTGATGAATCACACAAGACAGTCCCACAGGTTGGCGCTATGTATGCTGGCGACCAGAACCGTAAACAGACATTGGTAGACTATGGTTTCCGTCTGCCCTCTGCCAAGGATAACCGCCCTCTGAGCTTTGAAGAATTTGAGAATAAACTGGACCAGGTTTTGTTTGTATCTGCTACCCCGGGAGATTATGAATACGACCATGAGCTTCTCCGCGCCGAGCAGATCATCCGTCCTACCGGTCTTCTGGATCCGAAGGTGGAGGTGCGCCCTGTAGAGGGACAGATAGACGACCTGATTTCTGAAATAACAAAAGAAACCTCCAGAAAAAACAAAGTGCTGATTACAACTCTCACCAAACGAATGGCCGAGGATCTTACCCAGTATATGAAAGATGTGGGAATCCGTGTCCGTTATCTTCATTCGGATATTGATACTCTGGAACGTGCAGAAATCATCCGCGACATGCGTCTGGATGTATTTGATGTGCTTGTAGGCATTAACCTTCTGCGAGAAGGACTTGATATTCCTGAGATCACTCTGGTTGCTATTCTGGATGCAGACAAGGAGGGCTTCCTTCGTTCTGAGACTTCCCTGATCCAGACCATTGGCCGTGCTGCCCGAAACAGCGAAGGACACGTTATCATGTATGCAGACGTGATGACGGATTCCATGAGAAATGCCATTGAGGAAACCAACCGTCGCAGGGAAATCCAGAAAGCCTATAATAAGGAGCATGGAATTACTCCTACTACTATTAAGAAGGCAGTCCGTGATCTGATTGCAGTTTCCAAGGCAGTTGCTGAAACTGAAGTGAAGCTGAAGAAGGATCCGGAATCCATGAGCAAAAAAGAGCTGAAGAACCTAATCTCCCAGTTGGAAAAACAGATGCGCCAGGCTGCTGCAGACTTGAACTTCGAGCAGGCAGCAGAGCTGCGTGACAAAATGATCGAATTGAAGAAAAATCTTGCAGATGCGGAAAAGTAATCCTTCGATTTCCCCATGCATTTTGCCAGTCAGATTTGGCACTATTTATCAGCTTCAAGAGAGCGCTTCACGATCTGATTAAAGCGTGTTTGAAGAGTGAAAAGCCTAATTTTCAGGCTCATCACCCTTGCATATCATAGAAGAATCTTATTTACAGACTTTTTCCCACAGTCTTTGTTTGAAAAGGATTTCTGTAAGATGTACGTCACAATTTACAGGATTCTCTGCCTGCAGCGGATCGCCTCCGGCCACATTTATATTTGCGCCGCAGTGCGATCCCGCCCGGCAGGGGGTTCCGTTAACCTTGATTATTCAGCAATTAATTTTTATTTATCTTCACTGAAAAATTTCTAAAATGCCCTTCCGCATTTTCTGAGAACATTCCGATATAAGTTCCGGTAAAACTCATGTACATAGTTCCTTCTGTAGCCAGCCCTGCAGTAGAACCGCTGCCCAGCTTCTCATAGTATTTTCCATCTTCGCTGTACCAGAAATCATATTCCAGAGGATTACCGATAATACGAAAATGAATATTTTCCCCAGAGGATACTACCTTCTCAGCTGTTCTTGCAAACATATCATGAATATGCCTGGAAAGACAAACTTTGTACTGTCCTTCCTCTCTGGTTAAGTAAATTTCATAATGATAAAATTGATTGTAGAATGTACCCAGTCCCACTCTTTTATTTAAACCTTTGACATTGCTGTCCTGGGAAACCAGACAGGAATCTGAAAAATTTTCTTTCAGACTCACCACAACATCTGCCTCAACATCAAATTCCTTCTGCCTGATTCCGACCCATGTCGGGGTATCCGTGTCATTTAAAGTTATGCTTGTTCCTTTCAAAATAAGCTGTCTGGCAGCGGTATCACGCACATAATTTTCCATATGCGGAGTTCGAACCCAGTTATAATGCAGGCTGAATTTCTCTTCCGAAAAATCATCTGTAAAATCCCGGCATATCGGCTGCACCTGGTCGCCTGGAAGTGGTCCCTCCATTTCCAAAGCGATTCTGCCATCGTTTCCAACAACCGGCCAACCCTCTTCATCCCATTTTACAGGGCTTAAAAATGTCTCTCTTCCAAGATGATGAAGTTTCAGACCTCGCTGCGGAGTGCAAGAAGGCCGAATTCCCAGACAAACCAGCCACCAGTTTCCATTCTGATCTACTTCCAGATCAGCATGTCCAGTGCAGGAAATAGAGCCATCCGGATTATCCCGGTGACTGAGAATCGGATTATGGGGACACGCCTCATACGGTCCAAATGGAGAATCTGCTCTTTGCATGGTAACCATATGTCCATATTCTGTGCCACCCTCTGCAAGAAGCAAATAATATTTTCCATTCAGCTTGTAAATATGAGGTCCCTCCGGACAGATTCCGCCGCATCCATGACTGATACATACACTTTCGGACAGCTTTTCTCCTGTGTATGGATTGATTTTACACATAAAAATTCCATCCCTGTCATCTTTATCTCTGGAAGTAGAGGCGAAGTAAACATCTTCACCATCAAACAGCAAAGTAGGATCAATCCCTCCCTGATCAATCCATACCGGCTTTGACCATTTCCCATAAATATCGCTGGTATGTACAATCAAATGTCCCTTATGTGACACATTGGTAGTGGTCATAAAAAACTCACCGTTATGGTAACAGAGCATCGGCGCATAAATTCCGCCTGACGGCCGAACACCGTCCAGATAAAGCTGCTCTTTATCTCTCAGACAGTAATTGATCAGTTCCCAGTTCACAAGATTCTTACTGTGGTAAACCGGCACTCCGGGATAGAATTCAAAAGTTGAATTTACAAGATAAAAATCATCCCCGACTCTGCAAATCGACGGATCTGGATTGTAACCGGAAATAATGGGATTTTTGTATTTTTGTATTCTGATATCTGACATATTTTCCTCCTGACCTGCAAACCGACAAATGCAGTTCTCTTCATAAGATATCTACAGATTACTATGATTCAGAAGGAATAACAACCCCAAAAACTTTTGCTGTATTATAGGAAAAGTTGTATAAACGGCACTGCAAATATGGGTAAATGTGGGTATGCTCCGAACATTTTTCGGACAAGCCCTTGAAAACCGTCCTCCAATATGTTATACTCATGCCCGTTGAAAAGCCCATAAAAATAAGGTCTTAAGCGGCTTTTCCGCCGATTCCCGGCGTAGGCCATATACCTTCCGGTATATGCCTCCGCGGCATTCGTCAAATGTCCATGTAAGCATGGCCACTTGACTCATTGCAGCGCGAAAATGAATCGAGTGTTCGTGACCTTCCACTCGTAAAACAAAACTTCTTATTAAATATATTTATCAGCTTTTATCATAGTTCATACAGTCCCAGAAAGCCTGTTTTTCTGGGACTTTCTTTTTATCTTCATTTACCAAGTGTTATGCCATTGTGGGTACGAAAGTGGGTACGCTAAAACTACAAAAGAGCAGCGTTTTCAGCTGCCCTCTATCAAAACATGCTTATGATCTTTTGCATTTCTTCTGCCTTAGTATCTGGTAACACATGGCTGTATAAATCCATTGTCATTGCCAGGGAGCTGTGTCCCAGGATCGTTTTTAAAACCTGCGGCTGCATTCCGGCTTCTATAGCTCTGGTGGCAAATGTATGCCGAAATACATGTGAAGTTATCCGGGGAAAATCATGCCCTGCTGCCCGGATCCGTTTAATCGTTCGGTCAATCTCTGCTTGCACACGCTCCCGGCTCAATGGTTTTCCCTCTTCATTGCAGAATAAATATCTGTCCAAACGTTCCACCTTAAAGCCCCAGTACCCTTTCTGGTTCTCCAAAAGTGTCAGTATATCCTCTGTTAATGGAATATCCCTTGTAGATGTTCTCGTTTTCGGAGTATCTTCCAGATATCCCTGACCTTCAATATACTTCAATGTCCGTTGTACATGAATCACATTCTCCTTTTTATCAATATCCGTATACTTTAAGCCTTTCAGCTCTCCGGATCTCATACCGGTACGAAGCATAACTGCAAAGAAATTGTATAAATAGCTCTCCTTGGCATATTCCATGAATAGCGCCTGTTGCTCTTTCGTCATGGCCTGTCTTTCCTTCCGCTCTTTCTGCCTTGGAAGCTCCGCCAGTTTAACCGGATTGCGCTCTATCAGCCCATTTTTCAATGCCTGCTGAAAACATCCATTTAAAACTGCCGCTACTACCTTGATACTGGAAAGTGCCCATTCTTCTTTAACGAGATCATTGTACAAACTCTGGATATGCTCTCCACGAATGTCCACAATATTTTTCTTTCCCAGGCGCTTACTGATCGCACCCTTATAGTATTTCTGGTAACTGTTATATGTACTGTTCTTCACGCGATTTTTCTTGTATTGCTCCATCCAGGTATTATTCCATTCGTCCAGAGTGATTTTCTCTTTCTCAACAAAAAGACCATGATCCAGCTTATATTTCAGCTCACGCATTTTCTTTTTGGTTTCTGTAATGGTGTCCGCGTATACAGAATAGCTCCTATATTCAACCTTAACACGTCCCTCATAGCGTCCATTTGCTCTCTGACGAATGCCAGGCGGTAATTGCTTGCCTTTTTTATCTACTGCCACAAAATCACCCCTAACAAAATATTGATCTCTTGCCTGGTGATCTGGTAACTCACCAGGGTATTGCTCCACGTTCTTTTAGTATTTTTATCCCTCTGCTGTTCCTGATCAGACTATTGGCGCAGCATTTCAGGAATCGGCAGCAGGACCGCACCGGCTCCTGGATTCCGTTTCCAGGAGTTGCGCCGGCGCAATTCATGTCTGCCCTGCTCAGACAGATCTATCAAAAACCGGTAAATATCCAGTGAGCGATCAGCCCAACAGGGACCATGAGCATTATTACGGACAAGCCTATACAATAAAGCCACTCTTTTGCAATTTTCTTTATTCTCGTCCGGATCCGCTTTTTATGTATCCGTTCCCACTGGTCATAGGTTAAATAGATTTCCCTGTTCATTTTCCCTTTCCTCTATGCCTGTTTCATTTCGATTAATTTCGGTCTTTTCTCTTCTGCCAGAAGAAACACCTTTCGCAAAAAGGCTTCTACCTGCGGATGCCGCACAGCTGACAACATCATCAATTTTAACTGCAGATAATCTTCCGGAGTTGCCTTAGACAGTTCAAAAATAAACTCTGCTGCCAGTCGGGTGATCTGCGTTGTCATTGCTCCTGCCCTCCTGACGCTTCCTTAATTGCTTCTGGAACCTTCTTTACTTCCTTTTCCCATAATTCGTTAAAGGCATCTCTTAGCGCTCTTAGCTTCTCTTCTGTTTCAACCATATAATCCAGTAAAATTTCTGACATAATACGACCATTCTTCCAGTCATACACTTTCTGAAATTCTGTTTTTTCTGTTGAAAAATCATTATATAACTGAACACTCTGAAATTTGCCTTTCTCTATGGCGCATTCAGCTTCAGTCAAATTGCTATCCATATCAAACAGGATTTTTTTAATACTTTTTAAATTCTCCAATGGTCTTACCCTCTTTTTCTCTTGATTTCGAAGACCAGATTCCTGTATAATGACAGAGATCTGGTTAATTTGTGGTTGCCGGGTTACTCGCCCCTGTCAGTGTTGGTAGCGCTGACAAGGGCACTTTTTTATAATTCTTTTCCATCATGTGTGATCTGAAATAAAATGGTACACATCACACCAGAAAAGAAAATTAATACTGCTTCTGTTGCTGTGAACATCTCTCAAGCTTCTTTCTTTTAGCATGCTCTGCATCCACCAAGGGACGAAGCAAAGCAAGTTCTTGATCAATCTGCTTCATTTCAATCTCATATTCTGGTTTCCAGTCATTACCGCTATGACAAATAATAAAAGATTTTCTGCTTACCAGCTGAATGTATTTCAAAACCTCTTCTGCTGTCATATCGGTTGCACCTGGGATTCCCCGAAAAAGCTCGCCTTATAGGTAGCACCATCTCCCCTGCTCCCCCAGATCAGGCAGCAGTTAAATAATGCCTTGGATCCATGAAGAACCTCATAGCCTAATTTCTTCCATCCGGTGTAGGTGTTGATTTCTTCTGTAATACCTGCAGCAGCCTTGCTCTGTTCAATACGCTTGGTATTGACTTTCTCGGCCTTGGCGGATAACCATGCTCTGTGAAGGGCTTCAGCAAAACTGATACCCTTTGTCTTGCGGTAAACCTTCCAGGCTTTCAACATGATTTTTGATAAATTATATCTCATGTATGCATCTCCTTTCTCTTCTAGGAATCCCGATCAGCTCCGGCAGGTCTTAAACCAATCTCGGCAACTTTTGTTCCTTTGCTTACCCTTGCCCGGTATTATGTTGGTGTC
>UMDT01007755.1_pt1 | contig 23015 bp, 19 predicted proteins | sample 1964561 | NCBI WGS metagenome assembly UMDT01 (sample SAMEA4836001, study PRJEB28245) | human gut metagenome | biome: gut microbiome; material: fecal sample | place: Denmark | collected 2008
AAAGAATAAAAATAAAAAAGCCCCGCCTGCCGGGCAGAACATTCTGCATCCGGCAGGTGGGGCTTTTGGTTGTTGCAAATAGATGAATGAAAATTTACTGCCTTTTCTGCATCCGCAGCAGGCTGTACGGCATCAAGGGCGTGGCACAGGGAATGGTATACTGCATCATCGGGTGCGGGGTGGCATCCACCGCTTCCCCTTCCGCGTTTTTGATCCATTCAGGGGTTACGGGCACGACCGAACCATCTGGCTGCAAAATTTCCAGCGAATCTCCCAGGCAGAACTTGCTGCGCTGGGTGCAATGGGCAACGCCGTCTTCCCACGAATCCACAGTGCCGATGAAATCCCAATCTCGCACATAAGTATGGCTGGGTGTCTGCAGGGCTTTCTCTTTGCCAAAATAGAAACCGGGTGAATAATGGCGGTGGCTGGTACGGTTCAGCTCATCCAGCACGGAATACGGTAAATCAAACGTATCACTGGCGGGGTTTGCCAGGTACTGGTCCAGCGCTTTGCGGTAAGCGGCGGTAACGGACGCAACGTAATAGAACGTTTTGGCGCGCCCCTCAATTTTCAGAGAATCCACACCAGCCTTGCAGATCAGGTCCAAAAACGGTGCGGTGCATAGGTCGTTGGCGTTCAGGATGTAGCTGCCTTCCTCATTTTCGCCAATGGGCATATACTGGCCGGGGCGGTTTTCTTCTACAAGATAGTATTTCCAGCGGCAGGGCTGGGCACATTCGCCGCGGTTGCCGCTGCGCCCGGTCATATAGCTGGAAAGCAGGCACCGACCAGAAACGCTCATGCACATGGCGCCGTGCACAAAGGCTTCCAGTTCCAGCTCCGGCGGGGTGTTATCGCGGATCTGGGCAATATCGGTCAGGGTCAGCTCGCGCGCCAGCACCACACGCTTGGCACCCAGGTTGTAGGCCATGGTTGCAGCAGCATAATTGGTGATGCCTGCCTGGGTGGAAAAATGCACATCCACATCCGGAGCATACTGTTTGGCAAGGCTCAGTACGCCAAGGTCCGCAATGATAAAGGCATCCACCCCGGCTTCGGCCGCGTCCTTGATATACTGCGGCAGCTCGGAAAGCTCATCGTTGGTGGGCAGATTGTTCAGGGTCAGGTATACTTTTTTGCCGCGAGCATGGGCAAAAATGCAGCCATCATGAAGCTCGCCAATGGTCAGGTTGACCGGTGCGGCGCGCATACCAAAGCGCGGCAGTGCGCAGTATACGGCATCGGCACCATACATGACGGCATATTTCAGGGCTTCAAGGCTGCCGGCAGGCGACAGCAGTTCCGGACAGGACAACATAAGATAACGGCTCCTTTGTTCAGTGAAGTTCAGCTTTTATCAGCCCCAACCGGCGATGATGCAGTTCTGATGGTGTTCGTCTGCCGTTTTGGCATAGAAATATTCGCCAGGGTGATCGCCGTTCGGGTTGCCGGTAACAAAGAAATAATAGCCTTCGTCCAGATATTCCTGGTCGGGATTCAGCGCGGCGGCAATGGCATCAATACCGGGATTGGTGATGGCACCGGCGGGCAGGCCGCTGATGCGGTAGGTGTCGTAATGAGCAAGCACATCATCCGGAATAGCACCCTGTTCCGGCCAGCCGTAATAAACGGCGGTGGGCGAATTCCACAGGTAGTTATTGTCGCTATCGTTCATGATATAGCTGCTGGCATTGGATTCCAGCTTATGCTCTGCCCACTGCGGGTCATCGGATTCCAAACGATTGTGGAAGCAGGCGGAAACCTTGGCGTCTTCTGCGGGCATACCGGCTTCTTCCTGAATAAAGCTGGCCAGAATGACAACATCATTCATTGTGGTGCCCTTTTCGTTGATGGTATCCCACAGGTCGGAAGTTTTGGCGTCGAATTCCTTATAGAAGGTGTTGACGTAATTATAGACCGAGTCATCGGTGAAGAACTCGTAAGTGTCCGGGAACAGGTAGCCCTCGCACTTCATCAGGCGGCCTTCGGTATCCGGGATGGCATTCCAGAAATCATACTGGCTGAAATCGGAACCATCCTCGCCGTTGGCGCAGGCAAGGAAATCATCCACCGAGCACAAGCCATTTTCTTCCATCTTCTGGGCAATAGCAACGGCTGTGTAGCCTTCGGGGAATGTGATGGTAATGGTCTTGCGCTTGACCTGCTGCACGCTGAGGGTTTTCAGGATCGTGTTATAATCCATGCCGGAGCGCAGGGTGAAATCGCCATACTGCAAACCGGAAGCGCGGCCGCTGTATTTGGCATACAGCTTGAACAGCCAGTCATACTGGATGACGCCATCCTCTTTCAAAACGTTTGTGATGTCTGCAACAGTGGAACCCTGTTCAATGGTAACGGTCTGCTCCGGGCCGAGTTCGCCGTTGCCGGCAACTTCGCCGTAGAACTGGAACACTTTCCAGCCGCCGATGCCGACGATAGCCAAAATGACAACAAGAACCACAAGCCCAATGGGAAAACGGCGGCGGACGGGTTCATCATCGTCATCCTCTGCGTACTCGTCTGGACCTTCAGCGTCTTCGTACAGGTCCTGCGGGTCAGGATCAGGCTGTACCGGGCGCTTTGGTGCGGGGGCTGGCGCAGCATGATAAGCCTGGCGCGACTGCGAGCCCTTGTCCTGGGAATCACCACGATTGATTTTCATTCCAAATCTCCTTTACCAGGCAGCAGAACTGCCCTGTTTCACGTATGCACGGTCTTACAGCAACAGGCGGAAATAAACGTCCGTAACGGGGAACGGCTGCCCAAGGTAACAAATCATGCCGTAACCACAGCGCTTACCCTCGCCCAGGTACAAAAACTGATTTTCCGCCAGCAGCAGCCGTGCTTTGGTCAGACCGGTATGTTCCCGCGTGGCCTGCAGCAGAATATCAGCCGAATGGTCGTTATCGGCCTGCAGCTCCATAAAAAGCAGCTCGTCCTTTTCCTGGCAATAGAGGCCGTAACCGCGCTGGTTGGAAACAATGGTCATACCGCGGCGGTAGAGCCGGGTGATCATGGTGTTCATGCTGCTTTCCGGCAGGGCGATGCAGGCGGGCTGGTAGCGCATGCGGGTGTCGATCAATTTGCGGACTGTCAGGTTATCAAACTCTGCCCGTGCCCACAAATTGTGTTCAATGGGCTTGCGGATGATGCGCAGCGGGAAACGCCCCTGAAAATTCAGCTGGGAAAACGCTTTTGCGGCCCGCGTGCTTTGCGGTGCCGCCACAGCGAAATCACACCCTTTGGCGGAAAAGGCGCGCAGGCAGGTTGCCAGCAGTTTGGGCATCAGCCCGCGCCCCTGCAGGGACGGGTCCGTTGCCATGCAGCAGAGCCATACGCCATGGTGGTGCCCGCATTCCACTGGAACCGCACCAATCATGGCGGCCGGGATGGGCTTTGCACCGGGGGCCGGGTCCCGGGCAAGGATCAGGATATTATCCAACCCCACAATTCCACAAAGCCAGTCCAAAGCATCCTGGCGGGTTCCGCCATACGTTTTGCGGCGGAACGCAACCATCTGCTCCAAATCAGCTTCCGTTGCTTTGCAAAGCATGTTCAATCCCCTCCTTGCCGTATTCAACGTGTGGTTTTTGCTGCCAACGGGTTTAGCTCAAAATCCGCTCCAGGTATGCCATCACTTCGGACTGAATATCCTCCGGCGTGCGGATGGTTTTCTGGCCGTCTACCGTTGTGGTACACTCAATGCGGTGCCAGCCCAGCTTGCGTGCGCAGTATTCAGCGGCGGCGCGGGAACGGGCCAGGTATTCGGTATCGCGTTCCTGAATATCTTTTTTGCTTTCATCGCCGTGGTAGCGCTGCGCAATCAGGCGCTGGCTGACATCGGGATCAACCGCAAGGTATACAACCGCATCCGGCGCAGGCAGGCCGAGCTTTTTGTACTCGAACTCAAACAGCCACTCCAGAAAACCATCCCAGTGCATCGGCGGCAGTTTGGAACATTGGTGAACAGCGTTGGAGGTGGTGTAACGGTCAGAGATGATTAGCCCATTCTGGCGGTAGACATTGCCCCACCTGGTTTTGTAGCTGGCAAAGCGGTCAACAGCATAAAACGTTGAAGCTGCATAAGCGTTCACGTCATCCGGGCGCTGGCCGAACTCGCCGGAAAGATACATCTTGACCAGTGCGGAGGACGGACTGTCATAATCTGGGAAGCTGATTTTCAGCGGGTCATACCCTTTGCTATGCAAATTCTGGCAGGCAAGTTCTGTCTGTGTGCCCTTGCCGGAACCATCCAGGCCTTCAAAAATAATCAGTTTACCCATGGTTTTCAGCCTCCTGTTTCAGTGTTGCATATTTATCACGCACGGCGTTCTGCTTGCCGCAGCACATACCGCCCTCCGGGCAGGGACCCGCCAGGCAGCGGGGACCAGCTGCGGCAAAAACATGCGGCGCAAGCGGGTATACAAGGCGCAGCATTTCATCGGCAACGGTGCGGATCTCCCACTGGGCACGGTTGCAGCAGCGCAGGTTGAAAAAGTTGTTCAGGCTGCGGCAGTTCATGGTCATTACCATTTTTGTCTCGCAGGCGTTGGGCAATACAAAGCGGGCGTCTTCGTTTGCCATTTTGCTGGCTTTGGCGCGGGCGGTCTTTTCCGGCATGCCCTGCTCCATCAAGGTGTGGGTATGCTTTTCTTCCAGTGCTTTGACCAGCTCCAGGTAGTGTTTGGCATCGGCGTTCATCGCATCAATAAAAGCCGCTTTGGCCGCAGGGTCAGCCTCAATTTCCGGGGGAATCACATAACGGAAATCTTCCAGCCGCACATAGCGCTGGCTCTGCACACTGAAACTTGCAATGCGGTGGCGGGTGACCTGTGCCAGAAAGGTGCGGGAAACGCCCTCAATGCCAAAGGTAAAGCTGGCATGTTCAATGGGGCTGGCGTGGCCGAAGTCATTCAGCTTTTGCAAAAAGGCTGCGGTCTTTTCCGGTGTTAGGCCATCCAGCAGGGTTTCGATATGTGCATCAGAATAGCACAGCTTGGCGGCTGCGGCAATGGTCTTTTCGGGGTCATTGGTGTGGGCGATCAATGTTACAAGCATGGGCCCGTTCCCTCTTTTCCTTTTTTATCAGTGGTTTATTCTTCGCTGGTCAGCTTGGTCAGCGGGGCGTAATTGGCCATTGTTTTTTTGATGCCAACGCGGTCAAACTGGATTTCTACAATACAGTCCCCCGCAACCGGCGTTACTTTCAGCACCTTGCCGCGGCCAAACACCTTGTGGTCCACAAGGTCCCCGGCTGCAAAGTTGGCGGCCTTTTTGCGTGCGGGTGCGGCGGGCGCAGTGGTAACGCCACCGCCCGCCGGAGCAACCGGAGCACCGGAATGATGGTTGACGCGGCTACTGCCATACCCGGCGCCAAAGCTACTGCTTTGGACCGGGTGGCGGCCGCCGGGGTAGTTCGGGCTTTCGTGCCCGCCGGAAGCAAACCCACTTTGGAAGCCGCCGGCATACTTGCTGCCAAAGCCGCCGCGGTTGTATTCACTGTTCAGATACCCGCGGGAAGCCCCGGAGTATCCGCTGCGCCCGCCGGGAACATTGGTGCTGTAGCTGCCGTACCCGGCGCCAAAACCGCCGCTGTAAGCAAGCTCTGGGCTTTCGGTTTCGTCCATCACATTGGGGTCAATCTCATCCAAAAAGCAGGAAGGCGGGTTGCGGCGCGTCTGGCCGAAAATCATACGGCTGCGGGAGGAAGAAAGATACAGCTCTTTCTTGGCGCGGGTAATACCGACATAGCACAGGCGGCGCTCCTCTTCCATTTCTTCCTCGCTGTAGCGAGCAAGGTCACCGGGGAAAACGCCATCCTCCATACCAATGATAAACACATACGGGAATTCAAGGCCCTTGGCGCTGTGCATCGTCATCAGGGTAACGGAATCAGCATCTTCATCATAGGAATCAAGGTCTGCAATCAGGGCGACTTCTTCCAGGAAACCGGAAAGGGTTGCGTCTTCCCCGTTCTGTTCCGCATAAGTCTTTACGGAAGAAATCAACTGGCCCAAGTTTTCCAGCCGGGTCTCGCCCTCTTCTTTCTGCGCTTTCAGCATGGCTTCGTATCCGGTCTTGCGGATCACTTCACCGGCAAATTCATCCAACGGAAGGGTGACGGAAAGATCACACAGTTCACGGTACATGGAGTAAAACGCGTTCAGCGCGCTGGCGGCACGGCCCAGTGCGGGATAAGAAGAAGCCTCCCGGATGATCTCCATCATCGGCACGCCGTTGGCGGCGGCCAGTTCCCCGATCTTATCAATGGTAGTGGCACCAATCTTTCGTGCAGGTTCATTGATGATGCGGCGCAGGCGCACGTCGTCCCGCGGGTTGACCACAACGGCCATGTAAGAGTTGATATCCTTGACTTCCTTGCGGTCAAAGAAGCGTTGGCCACCCACAATGCGGTACGGGATACCGGCACGGGCAAAATAAGTTTCGATGGGGTTGGACTGCGCATTCATGCGGTACAAAACGGCATGGTCTTTTAAGGAAGCACCATTTTTCAAGTTCTGGCCAATAACCTCGGCCACATGGCTGGCCTCATCCTGTTCCGAAGCAGCCGTATAATGGTGAACTTTGTCACCATCGCCGTTCTGGGTCCACAGGGTCTTGCCCTTGCGGCCGTTGTTGTTCTTGATGACGCTATTGGCCGCATTCAGAATGTTGGAGGTGGAACGGTAGTTCTGCTCCAGGCGGATGGTTTTGGCCCCGGCAAAAACTTTTTCAAAGTTCAGGATATTTTCAATGGTAGCACCGCGGAACTTATAAATGCTCTGATCGTCATCGCCAACAACGCATACATTGTTGGAACCACCGGCCAGCAGGCGCACCAGGTGGAACTGGGCCACGCTGGTATCCTGGTATTCGTCCACCACGACATAGCGGAACTTCTGCTGGTAGTATTCCCGCGCTTCGGCATCGGTTTTCAGCATCTGCACGGTATGGAAAATCAGATCGTCAAAGTCCATGGCACCAGCCGTGCGCAGACGGTTGGAATAGGCGGTATAGATTTTGGAAATCAAAGCAGCCTTGGTATCGCGCGGCGCTTCGGCGGCGACATCTTTGGCGGAAAGAAGTTTATCTTTGTAACCGCTGATCTGGGAGATGGCTGATTTGACCGGCAGGAACTTGTCATCAATCATCAGTTCTTTGTAGATCTGCTTGATGACACGCTGCTGGTCGTCGGAATCGTAAATCGTAAAGCTTTTGGGGAAGCCAATGCGTTCGGCATCGCGGCGCAGGATCCGTACACAGGCAGAGTGGAAAGTGGAGGCAAATACATCCCCGCCCATGGTATCGCCCAGCATGGCTTTCAGGCGTTCTTTCAGCTCTCCGGCAGCTTTATTGGTAAAGGTAATGGCCAGCACATTCCACGGGCGGGCCGGGGCGACGCTCATCAGCGGCATCAGGGACTGCGGAACCGGCTGGCCGCACATGATGGCGGTGCGCAGCTGCTCCAGATCACTCTGCGCAACCGGGCGGCTGACCTCTTTGGAGCCATAGGCGCGGCCAAAACGGATGATATTGGCAATGCGGTTGACCAGAACGGTGGTTTTGCCGGAGCCTGCACCTGCCAGGATCAGCAGCGGGCCTTCGGTGGTAAACACAGCCTGCTGCTGCACCGGGTTCAGCTTAGTAAAGCAGGAAGCGATATAGCGGTCCCGCAGGGCCAGAAATTCAGTGGTAATGGTATCGGGCATAATGAACCTGTCCTTATATTATATGGCAGAACCAGCCCGGAACCATGCAGGGCTGGGAATTTTGGCAAACGCTGTATAGTATAGCACACTTTTGCCGGATAGAAAAGTAGGCTGGCGGAGGTATCCGCAGAAAATCATACTTTTTACAACCTGCACAAAAGCTGCGCTTTAATTGGAAAAACCTTCTGGGGATTGCAGTCGGTTATGCCACGCTCTGGGGGTGGCATCGCGGAAACCGGCTGTCAGGTATTGGCCCAGCGTTAAGCTGGCTGCGGTTCCGCGTGCCACACAGTTGATAGGGTCTGGTGCGATGGCAACATCCACATGCAGCTCCCCGGCAATATAACCAGCCAGGCCACGCAGCATGGAGCCGCCGCCAGTCAGCAGAATGCCGTTCTTGGCAACATCAGCGGCCAGTTCCGGCGGGGTGCTTTCCAATACATTGCGGGCAGTGGCGGCAATGCGGGCGGCCAGTTCCTGCACGGGCAGGTACAGGTCCCGCGTATAGACAAGGCGGCGGGCGGGCAGGTTGGTCTCCCAGGAATGACCACGGATCTCCATTACGCCCTCAAACTCGCTTTTGGTGCAGCAGGCAACCTGCTTTTTCAGCGCTTCGGCGGTTAGAGGGCCGATGGCAATGTTGAATTTTTCCTGAACATACTGGGCAATGCACTGGTCAAAAGCGTTGCCGGCGACCGGCAGGCTGGCGGCGCGCACCCGCCCACCCATGCTGATCACGGCGATATCCGTGGAGCCGCCGCCGATATCAATCACCATGCAGCCCATGGGTTTGCGGATATCCAGCCCTGCGCCAAGGGCGGCGGCGACAGGCTCATCCACAAGGAAAACCTGCCGTGCCCCGGCTGCCATGACGGCTTCTACCACGGCGTCAGCTTCAATGCCGGTAATGGCTGCCGGAACGCAGACCGATACGCGCGGCTTGATGATGCGCGAACGGCATACCTCATTGATAAACCGCACGATTAGTTCGTTTGTCATGCGGTGGTCCTGAATAATACCGTCCCGCAAAGGGCGGATGATATCAATATAAGAAGGCACACGCCCCACCATGCGCAGGGCTTTGTCCCCCACTGCCAGAATGGTGCTGCTGCGGGTATCAACAGCACCAATGCTGGGCTGATGGAACACAACTCCCTGTTCCTGTGTGGCAATGATAATGGAAGTTGTGCCAAGATCAAGGCCGATATCATATTGCTTCATGTTTATCTGGTACTCCTTGCTGCCAGAAGCAGCACTTTGTTATCTATTGTGAATTGCCATCAACCGTCCGGCAGATAAAAGTTATTTGCTTTCTTTTGGTGTTCCGGCGGCACAGTGGCTTTTGGGCATCAGTTCCGTCGCTGCAACACACACGCCGTCCACACTCACAGCGCCACCCTCCAATAGCGCTTTGGCGCAGGCAGAGATGGTGGCACCAGTGGTGATCACATCATCCAGCAACAGCAGCCGCATTCCGGAAAGGTCAACCCCAGTACGGCAGGCGTAAGCATCCTTGACATTGGCAAAGCGCTTTTGCTGGTCCAGCGATTTTTGCGGTAAAACCTGCCGGGTCAGGCACAGCGGCTGGATGACCGGAATGTGCAGGATGCGCCCAAGGCGCTGCGCCAGCAAAAGGGGCATATTTTCCGCGCGGTTCTTCTTTACGCGCGGCGGCACCGGAACAATGGCGCTGTACAGCGAAATACCGGATAGATTCTCGTATACCGGGCGGTACCCTGGGGCACGGGCGGGCTGTGAGCCAAAAATCAGCACAGCCATCAAATCCGCCAGTTCTCGCGCATACCAGGGGTTGCCGTTCTCCTTGCAAAGCAGGATAGCATGGCGCACACTGTCTGCATAGTAAAAGGTAGCTGCGCAGGTGTTGACAGCGTAAAAGGCGTGCTCCGTTACAGGCAGACGCGGTGGAAGATGCCGCAGACGCTCGGCTTCCGGTATACAGGAACGGCACACGGCGGCTTTCCAGGCGCTTTGCTCAAGTACCGTGCCGCACAGCGGGCAGTGCCGCGGATAGGCAAGGGCCAGCAACGGTTCCAGAGCCGTTCGCCCACGGTCCAGCCAATCCAGAGATATGCGTTTTCTCTGTTTCATCTGCGTTTTTCAGCCGGAGTGACTGCCTCGCGCAGCAGGTAGCGCAGCCCGCTGTAACGCATGTTCTGGCGCACATTATCCACCATGGCCTGCTCGGTGCGCCGGGTTCCCGCCAGAATGCACAGGCGGCGTGCGCGGGTAACCCCGGTGTACAACAAGTTACGGTAACAAAGGCGCGCGGGTACATCTGCCACAGGCATAATGACGGCCGGAAATTCAGAACCCTGGCTTTTGTGCACTGTTACAGCGTAAGCGGGTTCCAGCTCGGCAAGCTGGTCAGCACCGTAAATATACTTTCGGTCATCCATCTGTACCGTCACAGCACGGCTTTCGGGGTCAACGGCAGTAATAATACCCATATCCCCGTTATAGGCACCCACACCGGCTTCGGCACCGTCCCGCTCATAGGGAATGTCATAATCGTTTTTGATCTGCATTACCTTGTCGCCACAGCGCAGCACACGGCCGCTTTGCTCCCAAATGATCTGCGGCTTATCCGGTGCAGGCGGGTTCAAAATGGCCTGCAGGCGGCGGTTCAGTTCTACGCTCCCGGTGGGGCCAACCTTGGTGGGGCAAAGCACCTGGATGTCCCGCACGGGGTCATAGCCATAACTTTTGGGCAGCCGGGTACTGACCAGGTCGCAGATCAGCCTCTGGCAGGCAAGACCGGTGGATTCGATCATGAAAAAGTCATCATCCCGCCCGCCTTTTATGGGCATCTGCCCTTCCACAATGCGGTGGGCGTTCTGTACAATCATGCTTTTCTGCGCCTGGCGGAAGATCTCATTCAGCCGTACGGTGGGCAGAACGTCTGCCTGCAAGATCTCCCCCAGCACACTGCCGGGGCCAACGCTGGGCAGCTGGTCGGCATCACCTACCATAATAATGCGGCAGTGGTAACGCGCGGCGGCCAACAACGCCTGGAACAGCTTGGCATCTACCATACTCATCTCATCCAGAATGATAACGTCAAACGGGAGAAGATTCTTTTCATTATGGATAAAACGCACGCTGCCGGTAGAATAGTCCACTTCCAGCAATCGGTGGATGGTGGAAGCGCTGTGGCCGGTCAGCTCGGTCAGCCGCTTGGCGGCGCGGCCGGTGGGGGCACACAGGGCAACCCGGTCATAAATACCTTCATACAAATTCAGAATCGCTTTGACCGTTGTGGTTTTGCCGGTACCGGGACCGCCGGTCAAAACCATTACGCGGGAAGAGAGAGCTAAGCGGATTGCTTCCCGCTGCAAAGGGGCATATTCAAAACCTTGGGTCAATTCCAAAACGCGGATATCGCTTTCCAGCGTTTTGGGGCTTTCTGTCGGGAATGTGGCAAGCTCCCCCAGCCGCGCAGCAATATCCTGCTCTGCGCTGAGCAGATCTGGCAGGTAAATATATTTCGTTCCGTCAAAGGTGCAGGCGCGCATTTCGTCATGCTCCAACAGGCTTTGCAGCCCGGCCTTTACGGCATCCGGCTCCACCCGAATAAAGCGCGCAGTACTTTCGATCAGCTTATCTGCGGGCAGGCAGGTGTGGCCGTTGTTGGCGTTGTGGCGCAAAGCGTACAAAAGCCCGGCGGCAATGCGCAGGTCGCTGCCCTGTCCTACCTGCAGCTGGGCGGCGATACCATCGACCTGGCTGAATTTCAGGTTCAGCGGCTCCCCGCACAGCATGTAGGGGTTCTTTTTCAGTGCTTCTACCGTGGCGGGGCCAAACGCGCGGTAGGCTGTAACAGCCATCTGGGCGGAAAGCCCAAACTTGGCCATCCAGGCAACCACTTCCCGCACACCGTACATACGTCGGAACTCGTTGGAGATGGCGGCGGCCTTTTGCGGGGTGATACCTTTTAGCTCACAGAGTTTGTCCGGCGTTTCGGAGATGACGTTCAATGTATGCGCCCCAAATTTTGCCACAATCTTTTTTGCTGTGGAAGGCCCGATATAGGGCAATACCCCACTGGAAAGGTAGCTCAGCAAAGCCGCGGTATCCTGCGGCAGGCTGGCCTCACAGGTTTCGGCACGGAACTGTTCGCCATAGCTGGGGTGGTTGACCATATAGCCATACGCCGTAATGGACATACCGTTATCCACGCTGCCCACGTTGCCTGCCACCACAATATCGGTGCCACCGGCATCCACTTCAAACACGGCATAACCGGTATCCGGGTTTTCGTATATCACATGCTCAACAACGCCATCTAATTTGAGCATCTCAGCAGTTTGTGTTGTACTATTTGTCTGTAAAGTATCCGTGCTTGCCACCTCCTTCCGGGTGCAAATGGGGTAAAAACCGTTCAATACACAATTTTTTATTTTATATTATAGCCTATTTGTATCTCTTTGGCAATTTTTTTGACAACTTCCCCTTGTAGCTGATATAATAAATGTCCTTTTGCGGTTTTGAAGTGAGTGCAAAAAGAAGGCGCTGGGCAAGGAGGCGAAGCTGGAATAAAATTGCATGGATCGAATTTTCTGGCAGCGGCAAGTCCACAGTGGCGCGGACGCTGAGGTAGGAATACGCGGTGTAAATGCCTTGCAGCTTGACTACGTACAGCATATACCGGGCAGGCAGGTACGCCCGCTGGAAGAAAAGCGGACAGCCGTACCCGCAGGCAAACTGAAAAAATCGCCAGGTTTTTGCGCAGTGCCCGAGGAAGTGCGTGTGATCAAAAAAGCAGGGAGAATTGGATGAATTTTACCGGGAAACGGGAATGCGGACAGAGCAGACTTTGCATAACATATGTTTGCACAGGAGCAAACAACGGGAAAAATAAGAGCAATTTATACATCAATGGTAAAAAATGTTTTGAGAAATTGTTATCACTTGCGGAAGGGATGCAAACAAAATTGTGTATTTTGCCAAAAATCAAGACATTTCGATGTACAGTTGAAACACACCTGAATTTGTGCTAAAATCATGTTAGCTATCTGTGGCAAAATTGCCGTAAAGCACAACTACTTTACATAAACATGCGTGCTAAGATTTTGTATGTGGGGCAGCTGCGGGCCCCAATTGTAAGAGTGGTGCTTTGCGTCAAAAAGCCGACCGAAGCGGCAGACCTGGCCAACCATCTTTGACTGGAAAACAGGAATTAAGAGATTAGAGAGGTGCCTTTTGTGGATAACGAAGAAAATGAAGTAATTGACCTAACAGAAATTTTAAGTGCGGTTCGCCAGCATCTTCTTGAACTGATTTTTGTAACTTTGGCTGCTGCGCTGGTTGGCTTTACGGCGTCTAAGTTTTTGATGACCCCAAAGTATGATTCTTCTGCCCTGATGATTGTCAATACCCGGCAGGATGTCAACGCCAATGTTACTAGTGACCAGATCAATTCTGCAACCAAGCTGGTTTCTACTTACAGCATTATTATCAAGAGTGATACGGTTCTGCAGCAGGTTATTGATAACCTGGGCCTGAACCTGACTTATGCTAAGCTGAACAAGCGCGTTACCGTAGCAGCTGTGGACGATACCCAGGTTATGAAGATCACTGTGCAGAGCGACAGCCCGGAATGGGCACGGCAGGTGTGTGAACAGATCATTACAGTGGCTCCGAATGTGATCAAAGAGGCTGTTGAAGCGGGTTCCGTCAAAGTGATCTCCAATCCTTCTTTGGCAACGGAGCCGGTTTCCCCCAACATTATGAAGAACACGATGTTGGCCGCAGCGGTTGGTTTTGTTCTGGTGATTGGTATTATTGTGCTGCAGGTTTTGCTGGACAATAAGATCAACACGGAGGAAGATGTTACCAAGTATCTGGATATGACTGTTCTGGGCGTGATCCCGCAGTATGATCAGGGAGGTAAAAAGGAATGAGTAAAAAGCGTGAACATCATAAGCTGTTTATGGTTGGCTCAGATGCACCGTTCCAGTTTACAGAAGCTTACAAGTCTCTGCGAACCAACCTGGAGTTCCTTGCCGCAACCAGCGATTGCAAGACTATCCTGATTACCTCCTCTGTCCCCGGCGAAGGAAAGAGCAACGTCGCAGTAAACCTTGCGATTACCCTGGCAGACAGTGGCAAGCGTGTGGTGCTGGTTGACTGCGATATGCGTAAGTCTACCATCTCCCGCTACCTGCATATTCCGCGTGATCATATCGGCATTACCAACACCATTACGGGCAAGGACCGTACCCAACTGGCCAATGCACTGGTCAACTTCAAAGACCTGGGCATTGTGGTGCTACCTGTTGGCACCATCCCCCCGAACCCATCGGAATTGTTGGCAACGAAGGCAATGGAAAATACCTTTGAGGCCCTGAAGCAGGTATACGATTATATTATTGTAGATACGCCGCCGGTTTCTGTTGTTACCGATGCTGCAGTATTGTGCAAGTATGCGGATGGGGCATTGCTGGTTGTACGCCCGGGTGTTACCACCATTGAAGGTGCCCAGCTGAGCAAGAAAAACCTGGAAGCTGTGAATGCCCGCATCCTTGGCGTAGTAATGAACGGATACAATGTTAAAAAAGCCGGTAAGAAAGATGGCTACTACTATTCTTATTCTTACGGGTACAGCAATGACGACGCAGCTGGAAAGAAGAGCCGGAGTAAGGCATAATGAGTTCGCAACTGGTTGATCTCCATTGTCATATTTTGCCTGGCATTGATGACGGTGCCAAAAACCTGGATGTTTCCATGTCCTTGATCCAGAAAGAAATGGAAGACGGGGTTGTTGGCATTGTGTTCACACCGCATTTCCATTATGAGCGCATTACGCTGGATGCTTTTGTTCAGCAGCGCAAAATGGCTTATCGCAGCGTTGTGGCGCAGCTGGCAGAACGCAAACTTCCTCTTGCCGTTAAACTGGGTGCAGAGGTCTATTTTACCACAGCTTTGGCCAGCCTGGATCTTTCCAAATTGGCATTTGCAGGGTCGCGGTATATCTTGATTGAATTTCCGACCAGCATCCATCCAGGTGGAATTGAGGATACCCTGTTTGCGGTGCAAAACCGTGGGTATACTCCCATTTTGGCCCATGTGGAGCGCTACCCCTATGTTACCGAGGATCCTACCCTGCTGTACCGCTGGGTCAGCTCCGGCGCATTGGCGCAGATCAATGCTTCGGGTCTGGTGCGCGGTGGACATACGGCCAAATGGCTGCACAAACTGCTGGATTGGAACTTAGTTCATCTGATGTGTTCTGACTGCCATTCTGTTACAACCCGCCCGCCAAACCTGAAAGACGGGATGGCACAGATAAGCAGTTCAACGGCAAAACTTTTACAGAAAAATGCCATTGATGTCTACCTGAACAAAGAAATTTCCATCAAAGAACCAATTGAGCCAAAATTCCGCTTTGGGCGCTGGGTATAATAGGCTTGCAAGTTACGGTTTGCTGCTCTACTATATTCCGGGGCCATCATGCGTGGCAGAAAGCCCGTTTCACATGCCGCAAAGGGAACGGTCTTTCTTCGTGCTTTTGCGGCTTTTAATTGTATCATGAACCATTCTACATCAAAAATACTGCATATTCTGGATGCTTTTCTGGACTTTTTCCTGCTGTTGGGAGCGTATGAGGTTTCCAGCCTGCTACGTATGCACAGCACCTGGGGTGAAGCGTTCTGGTGGGTCGATGTTGCCCGCTTCCGCCCGCTGTCACTTGTATACGCAGCGGCAATCATTCTGATTTATATTGCACAGGGTGAATACCGCACTTTTAAGCGGCGCGGCTTAGTGAGAGAACTGGCAAAAGCCCTTTTGGGAAACCTGGGCGGCTTTACGTTGGCAGCAACCATTTTGTATGTATTCCAACTTTCGCAGTTTTCCCGCCTGCTGCTTGTTTACTATTACCTGCTGTCCAGCGTGGTCATTACGATCAAGCGGTTATTGCTGCACCGGATCAGCCTTTGGTATGCAAAGCGGCGCCATATTATAGCCCGCGTTTTGCTGGTCGGCAATGGAAACCTGGCGTTACGCTATTATAATGATGTTGTAAAGGGCAAGGATGTATCGGCAGAGTATGCCGGCTATGCAGCGCAGAACCCGGTAGTGGAACTGCCGAATTACCTTGGCACAGTAGCCGATCTGCATAAGATTCTGGAAAGTACCCGGATTACCCATATTGTGATTGCGGAGGAAACCCAGAACCGCAGCGAGTTGCTGCAGATCACCGCGATTGCAGAAAATTACGGCATTAAGGTCAGTGTAATTCCAGTCTATTCGGACTTTCTCTCTTCCCGCACAATGGATAATACCGTAAACGGGTTGTATGTGATCGACCTGAAAATGCAGGAAACCTGCGATATTATGGGTGTGAACATTGTGGTAACGGACATGGACAAAACCATGACGCTGCTGGAAAGCCAGCTGGAACAATGGCGTGGGAAATATATCTGCGTGGCCAATGTACATACCACCGTAACGGCGCACGAGGATGCCGAGTACCGCTATATTCAGAACCATGCGGTCATGGCGCTGCCGGATGGCGGTCCCCTTTCGCAGTTCAGCCGCAGGCAGGGGTATGCTGCTGCGCAGCGCGTTACGGGGCCGGATTTGATGAAGCAGGTTTTGGCGGTCAGCGCAGAAAAAGGCTGGCGGCACTATTTTTATGGCTCTACCCCGGAAACGTTGCAGTTGTTGCGCAAAAAGGTGGAAGAGCGCTACCCTGGTGTTGTGATTTCCGGTATGATGTCGCCACCGTTCCGCGAGATGACCCCGCAGGAGGACGCTCAGGCGGTAGCGGAAATCAACGCAACAAAGCCGGACTTTGTGTGGGTTGGCCTTGGTGCCCCCAAACAGGAACGCTGGATGGCCGCCCATGAGGATCGCGTACAAGCCTTGATGATCGGCGTTGGTGCGGCGTTTGACTATGAGGCGGGCAACATTAAGCGTGCGCCCATGTGGATGCAGAAGCACAACCTGGAATGGCTTTACCGATTGATGCAGGATCCGAAGCGCCTGTTCCACCGCTACCTGAAAACAAATGTAAAATATCTTTTGTGGACCTGGCGCAGCGGCGAATAACGGAAAAGATAAAACAATAGCAAAAATACCATGCTGTACATTGGAAGGAGGAAACGGCCCCGGTTCCTTGCCCGATGTGCGGCATTTTTTATGGCTTTGGGGCGCCGACCGACAATCTGATTCTATGCAGAATAAGCGAACAGATTCCGGCTGTGCGACAAATCAGAATCGAAGAATCTCGACTTTTTTCTCAAGCCCCCTACCTATTTGCCGGGAGCTATGGTATAATATCTGTATATGCTGTTATATATGCAAATTTAGATGTTTGGGAAGGAGCTACCACATGCAGCAGGAAACTGTCATTGTGTTGGACTTTGGTGGCCAGTATAACCAGCTGATCGCCCGCCGTGTCCGTGAATGCAACGTTTATTGCGAAATTTATTCTTACCGTACTGACCTGGCCAAAATCAAGGCCAAAAATCCAAAGGGCATTATCTTTACCGGTGGTCCCAACAGCGCTTACCTGCCGGATTCCCCTACCGTCGATCCCGAAATATATACTTGGGGTGTTCCGGTACTGGGCATCTGCTATGGCAGTCAGCTGATGATGCATATGCTGGGCGGTAAGGTTTGCAAGGCTCCGGAACGCGAATATGGCAAGACGGTTGTGGATCTGGATACCACCAGCCCGCTGTTTGACGGCCTGCCGAACCAGAATGTTTGCTGGATGAGCCATAATGACTATATCGAGCAGGCTGCCCCCGGCTTTGATATTATTGCCCACACCCCCAACTGCCCGGTTGCCGCTGCACAGGATGCCGCCCGCGGCCTGTACTGTGTGCAGTTCCACCCGGAAGTGCTGCATACCGAAAACGGTACTAAGATTCTGCATAACTTTGTTTACAAAGTTTGCGGCTGTGCCGGTACCTGGAAGATGGACTCCTTTGTGGAGCATAGCGTGAACGCCCTGCGCGAGAAGATCGGCAATGGCAAGGTGCTGTGCGCTCTTTCCGGTGGTGTGGATTCCAGCGTATGTGCTGCCATGCTGGCAAAGGCCATTGGTAAGCAGTTAACCTGCGTGTTTGTTGACCACGGCCTGCTGCGCAAGAACGAACGTGAGCAGGTTTGCGAAGTGTTCGGCGAGGGCGGCCAGTTCGACATCAACTTTGTCTGCGTGGACGCCCGTGAACGTTTTTACAGCAAGCTGGCCGGTGTTACCGAGCCGGAGCGCAAGCGTAAAATCATTGGCGAAGAGTTCATCCGTGTGTTTGAGGACGAGGCCAAGAAGATCGGTGCTGTAGACTTTTTGGCACAGGGCACCATCTACCCGGACGTTGTGGAAAGCGGCCTGGGCGGTGAATCTGCTACCATCAAGAGCCACCACAATGTTGGCGGCTTGCCGGATTATGTAGACTTTAAGGAAATTGTGGAGCCGCTGCGCGACCTGTTCAAGGATGAAGTCCGCCAGGCTGGCCGTGAACTGGGCTTGCCTGAATATCTGGTCGCCCGCCAGCCGTTCCCCGGCCCCGGCCTTGCCATCCGCATTATCGGCGATATCACCCAGGAAAAGGTTGCCATTGTACAGGATGCTGATGCAATCTGGCGCGAGGAAGTGGATAAGCTACCCGCCGCTCAGCGCCCCAGCCAGTATTTTGCCGCGCTGACCAACATGCGCAGCGTTGGTGTTATGGGTGATGAGCGCACCTATGATTACGCCATCGCCCTGCGCGCTGTGACCACGACCGACTTTATGACCGCGGAAGTTACCCTGCTGCCCACCGAAACCATTACCACCGCAGCAAACCGCATCGTAAACGAAGTAAAGCATATCAACCGTGTTCTGTTCGACTATACCACCAAGCCGCCAGCAACAATCGAGTGGGAATAATTTCAGAGGCCCGAAAAAGCCCGGAATGACTGGGTTTTCTAAGGTTTGATGCCCTCCGTGGCAACGATTTGGCAACATTTTTTCATTATTCATAAAAAGAGAGCTAACTGATTTTGATTAGTCAGTTAGCTCTTTTTTTATTTGGCGGAGCGGGGAGGATTTGAACCTCTTCACGGCACTTGAAATTGCCTTCCTTTTGACTCCTACGGTTTCCACAGTATTGACTTGGCCGCTCCGTGCGCGCCGCTTACCACCATGTCGTTAATGTTTACCATTGATGTGTTTCCTCCCCCTAACGCAATTAAAGTCGAGACCATTGTTAAGACGAGTGACACTAAATCAACTGGGATTCCGATATACAGAGCTACAAGTACAGCAATAACCAACAAAGTTATTTGGGTTGACTATCTGTTAAGGAAGTTACCAAGATATCGCTTAGCCCCTGTGAAGGAGTAGCCTTGTGCCAATGTTCGGTGGCATCAAACTCCGGGTAGTGGTAGCGCCACTTGTCGTAATCCTCTTTGGTGATCTCACCTGCCTCCAGCATGGCAGCGGCCTGCTGCCAGGAACAGAGCATCTCATGCAGCCGAGCAGCGTCCTTGCTCTTCCGTACATCGACCTTCAGGCAGACTTCTCCATCCATCTCGCTGATCTTGAGCCCGTAGTTGTCCTCCAGAGTAAACAAGGTGTGCATGAGTCCCACATAGGAGTCTATGTCCGGAACAGAGAGCGCATGGGGAGAGACATCCAGTACCTGGGCTAAGGCAGCAGTCAGGTCCGCCTTAGGGGTTCTTGATCCTGTTTCATACTGGGCAAGGCGCACATCGGCAGACTTCTCCGGGAAGCCCAGCGCCATGCCGAGATATTTTTGTGTCATCCCCCGCAGGAGACGGAAAAAGTGAATCCGTTCGCCAATCGCCATATCATCAGCTCCAATCGTTGGTTGTCTTTATAAAAAGCGTAGCAGAAATGCTTAGGAAAGTCAAGAGAATACTAAACAATTTTATTTAATTTATTTTGCGTATGCCGATTGACATAAGCTATTATGCTTAGTATAATGACAATAAGCAAAGCATATTTGCTTAGTCAAATAACTGGAGAAACTTTTTTCAAAATTCTTGGGTGCAAAATCTGAAAAAAGTGGCAGTAGAGAGTGAGGAGGTCTTTATGAAAAACAAAATTGGCAGGCAGAAACAATCAACAAGGAAAGGAAGGTGTTTTATTTATGCAGAAACAGAGTTTTATGCGAGCAGACGAAGTTGCTCAGGAATTGGGTATCTCCAAATCCCACGCCTACAAGGTAATCCATGGGCTTAACGAAGAATTGCAGGAGAAAGGATATTTGACCATCTCCGGCCGTGTCAATCGAGAATTCTTTAGGGAGAAGTATTACTATACCAAAACAGCAAAGGAGGAATCATAATGGCAGTTTACAAGGAAGAAAAAACCGGAACTTGGCGGGCAGTTTATCGCTATACCGATTGGAATGGCGAGCGGAAGCAGACCCAGAAGCGCGGTTTTAAGACTAAGCGAGAGGCGCAGGCATGGGAGCGTGAACAGGTTCATAAAACCAGCGCTGATCTGGATATGAACTTCAAAAGTTTTGTGGAACTTTACACAGCGGATATGAAGACCCGGCTCAAGGAAAACACTTGGGCCACAAAGGAGCACATTATCCGCACCAAGCTGCTCCCCTACTTCGGCAAGCTGAAGATGTGTAACATCACTGCCCAGCAGATCATCACCTGGCAGAACGAGATGCTGAACCACAAGGATGAAAAGGGACAGCCCTACTCGCCTGTGTATCTCAAGACGGTCCACAACCAGCTCAGCGCCATCTTCAACCACGCAGTTCGGTACTACAACCTCCGGGAAAATCCCTGCAAGAAGGCAGGCAGCATGGGCAAGAAGAAAAACCGAGAGATGATGTTCTGGACCAAGGAGCAGTATTTAAAATTTGCCGAGGTGATGATGGACAAGCCGCTGTCCTTCTATGCCTTTGAGATGCTCTACTGGTGTGGCATCCGGGAGGGAGAACTGCTGGCTCTGACCCCATCAGATTTTGACTTTGAGAAGCGCACCGTTACCATCAACAAATCCTATCAGCGGCTAAACGGGCAGGATTTGATTACCACTCCAAAGACGGAAAAGAGCAATCGTGTCATTACTATGCCGCAGTTTCTGACAGAGGAAATTCAGGATTACCTCAAAATGCTCTACGGAATTGAAGCAGATGACCGAATGTTTACCGTCACCAAGAGTTATCTTCACCGGGAGATGGATAGAGGCTCCAAAGAGGCCGGAGTCCCGCGTATCCGAATCCACGATATTCGTCACAGCGCAGTTTCGCTTCTCATCGACATGGGGTTCTCCGCCACAGCTATCGCAGATCGGGTGGGGCATGAGAGCATCGACATCACTTACAATTATGCGCACCTGTTTCCGTCCAAGCAAACGGAAATGGCAGATAAGTTGAATATGGAAAGGGGCAATTAAAAATGTCAGCAAAGAATTTGGATAAGCACAACCGTTGGAGGAACAAGACTGTGGCCTTTCGGGTCTCCCCGGAGGAGGATTCCCAGATTGAAACAGCAGTCAAACTCACCGGACTGACCAAACAGGACTATATCATCCGTCGGCTGCTCTGTCGGGATGTGGTGGTGCAGGGAAATCCCAGAGTTTACAAGGCTCTGCGAGATCAGCTGGCTGCTGTGCTGGACGAGCTGCGCCGGATCGAAGCCGGGCAAGGCGTAAATGAGGAACTGTTGGACACCATTCAGATGATCACAACCATTATGAAAGGAATGCAGGAGGATATTGCCTATGATCGATGAAAAAAAGAAAATGACCACCCATGCTTCATCTGTTGGCGCAGACGATGGGCAGTCAATCTCTAAAAACTCTGACATTAGTATAACCACTTCTAAGGAAGAAATCAACGATGAAGTTGTAAATCCTCAGGAAGGCCTGGAAGAAATGTACCGCAAGATACAGCGCATGAGCGACCCAGCTTACCTTCACACTGTAACCTTGGATGAGCTGATGGATAATGTATTTGAGGTAAAGTCCGCAGTGGTTGAAAACCTGCTCTATACTGGAGCATATATCCTTGCCGGAGCGCCCAAAATCGGCAAATCTTTTCTGGTGGCGCAGATCGCCCACCATGTCAGCACTGGGCAGGATTTGTGGGGCTACAAGGTTCATCAGGGAACCGTCCTCTATCTTGCTCTGGAAGATGACGAAAGCCGTTTGCAGCGCCGGATGTTCCGTATGTTTGGTGTGGAGGGGACAAGCTCCCTCCACTTTGCTACCAGTGCCAAGATGATTGGTAGCGGTCTGGATGAACAGCTTGAAAAGTTTGTCCGGGAACACAGGGACACCAAGTTGATTATCGTGGATACCCTGCAAAAAGTCCGGGAGATGGTAAGCGACAATTACAGCTATTCCAGCGATTATGAGGTGATTGGAAAACTGAAACAATTTGCAGACCGGCATGGAGTTTGCATCTTGATTGTCCACCACACCAGAAAGCAGCCCGCGGGAGATAGCTTTGAGAAGATTTCCGGTACCACCGGACTGTCGGGCTGTGCAGATGGGGCACTCATTATGCAGAAAGAAAAACGAACCGATGGAAAGGCCACACTGGAAATCAGTGGACGGGATCAGCCGGATCAGCGGCTGTACCTAAGTAAAGACCAGGAGCGTTTGGTATGGCTCCTCGACCATGCAGAGAATGAGCTTTGGAAGCAACCTCCGGACCCGGTGCTGGAAGCGGTAGCGAAGATCGTATCTGACGCGAACCGCGAATGGGAAGGCAGCCCAACAGCGCTTTCTGAAGCCCTCCAGTTGAATATGGCAGTGAACCGCCTTACCAAGCATTTGAATGTGAATGCCAGCCGCCTGCTGGAAGAACATCAGGTGAAGTACGAAAACAAAACCAAGCACGCCGGAAGGCGTATCAGGCTGACCTACATGGTAATAGAAGCACCTATGGTTGAAATAATCAAGTAAAGCGCGACGCTTGCAACGGTCGCGACGGTGTTTTGAGGGGTACTCTCAGCACCGTTGCGACCGTCGCCACCGTTGCGGGAAAGAAAATGTGAGGTGGTGTTTTGCCACCCCATCTTTTCAGGTGAGCCCTATTTTAGGGCGTACCATGTAAATATTAAGGAGTAGCCCTCATGACCTGAGACCGGGGCACAGGATGCGAAGTAAAAGCGAAGGATGGGAAAACATTTTGCCCACGCATCTAGCGAGGGCTACTGTGTTTTGCGGCAGCCATTAGGCGTAAGGGTGGAACGATTTGTTCCATGGCATCTTCCATGGCATCTTAAGGAACGGCACTTTGGCGTACCCTTTCAAAGCGTTCGCAGAACGCGCAGCCACAGAATGAAATTCTGTGT
>UMDT01046442.1_pt1 | contig 22838 bp, 18 predicted proteins | sample 1964561 | NCBI WGS metagenome assembly UMDT01 (sample SAMEA4836001, study PRJEB28245) | human gut metagenome | biome: gut microbiome; material: fecal sample | place: Denmark | collected 2008
CCGGTGGATGTTGGCTTTGAACCGACCGGAGTGGAACGGAGACAAAATGAAATGTAGATTGAACCCGTTCGAGTCCGACTGGACTCGAATAAAAAATGGAACAAGACTTTATGTCCTGTCCCATTTTTTTATGACGTGCGTTAGAGGATTCGAACCCCCGACCTTTTGGTCCGTAGCCAAACGCTCTATCCAGCTGAGCTAAACGCACATTTAATTATTTGCAAGTACTTGTCGCTCGCAACAAAATGTATTCTACTGTAAATAAAGCAATTTGTCAACACCTTTTTTAAATTTTTTTATTTTTTATTTTAAACAGTTTTATATATTCTATTCTGCTGCTTTCCTTTTAATAAATTTGCTTCCTTCTTCAGGGAATGATACAATACAATCACAAGGACATCAATTGTATTTTTTTTCATAAATGTAAACACTATTTTTATACAAATTTTAAGGAGAACGAACATGTCTTTTATCAGTGTATTCGATGTCATGGGGCCAAATATGATCGGTCCGTCCAGCTCCCACACCGCCGGTGCTGCCCGCATTGGTTTTCTTGCGCAGAAAATGATCAATGGGCCTCTGAAAAAAGTAGAATTTACTCTTTACGGCTCTTTTGCCCGCACCTACAAAGGCCACGGAACAGACCGTGCCCTGCTCGGAGGTATCATGGGATTTTCCACGGATGATATGCGTATCCGAAATTCTTTCGAGATTGCAGATCAGAAGGGACTTGCCTTTTCATTCACGCCAAATGAAATCGAGACGGATGTGCACCCAAATACAGTTGATATCCATATGATCAACGAAAAAAATCAGGAAATGACTGTCCGCGGAGAATCACTCGGCGGTGGCAAAGTACGCATCGTAAAGATTAATTCCGTACAGGTTGATTTCACCGGCGAATACAGTGCTGTAATCGTAACTCATCAGGACAAGCCTGGAGTTGTGGCATACATCACCAAATGCCTCAGCGACCGCAACGTCAATATCGCCTTTATGCGTCTTTTCCGCGAGTCCAAAGGTGAAATAGCTTATACGATCGTAGAATCAGACGGACATCTTCCGGAGGATATCGACGATACGATTCGTTTGAACCAGAATATCCACGAAGTTATGATCGTGCAGATGTAAGGAGGGAAAATCATGAAAGAATTTAAAAATGCTGTAGAACTTCTGACATTATGTACGGAAAAAAATCTTCCGATTTCTGAAATTATGCGTCAACGTGAGATTATCCTCGGAGAAACAACTGCCGAAGATGTAGCTGCACGTATGGCACGTGTACTGGAAATTATGAAAGACGCTGCTTTTTCACCGATTGAAAAACCAGTCAGATCTATGGGCGGCCTGATCGGTGGCGAAGCAAAAAAACTCTATCTTCATCAGACTTCCGGCAAAAGTATCTGCGGAAACCTTCTGGACGATGCAATCACTTATGCCATGGCTACACTTGAAACAAATGCTTCCATGGGACTGATTGTTGCCTCTCCTACTGCAGGTTCTGCCGGAATCGTACCGGGACTTCTTCTGGCTGTCCAGAAACATTATCATTTTTCTGATGAACAGATTCAGCAGGCACTTTTTAATGCCGGTGCGATCGGTTATCTTGCAATGAGAAATGCCACAGTCGCAGGCGCTGTCGGCGGCTGCCAGGCAGAGACCGGAATTGCTGCTGCCATGGCTGCTTCTGCTGCTACGGAATTGCTGGGTGGCACTCCAAAACAATGCACCTATGCGGCTTCTACTGTTCTCATGAATATGCTCGGACTGGTCTGTGACCCGGTCGGCGGTCTTGTCGAATATCCATGCCAGAACCGCAATGCCACCGGTGTTGCAAATGCCCTCGTTGCCGCAGAAATGGCGCTTGCCGGAATCACACAGCTGATTCCGCTCGATGAAATGATCAACGTCATGTACACCGTCGGCAAAAAGCTTCCGGCTGAACTGCGCGAAACTGCGCTCGGCGGCTGTGCGACCGCACCGTCCGCGTGTGAAGCATGTCATATGTGTAACTAAATAAATATAGGAAAAATCCGTGAAAACAAATAACGAATCTGTCTTTTGAGACGGACTGCGTTTCCGAATTTCGTTCGCCCATTTATTAATGGCTGTAATCATGCTGTCTGAGCTCAAACAGCATGATTACAGCCATAATTAGTGCAAACGAAATCTACGGAAGCCTTGTCAGCTCTCTTAATCCAGATTCGTTATTGCTTTTCACTTACACTTTCCTATATTTTATTTACTCGCCATCCGCCGTACTGTCGGTGCTGCCTGCATCAGAAGCCTCGCTGGATTCATCAGATTTGGCATCCTTTGAATCAGCATCCTTCGCGTCACCATCTTTACCATCCTGAGCTCCTGGTTCTTCCGGCGCACCTGCATTCATAACGACTACTGCAGTTGCATTTCCATCTGCATCGAGTGTCACTTTGATCGTGTCACCTACCTGAATATCTGTCAGAGCGATAGATTCTGTCTGCATTTCCGGTGCCTGTCCGTCTGCCTTAGAATCATCGGTAGTTGCCTCTGTGTCTGTTGAATCGGCATCTTTGTCATCTGCATCCGTTTTCTCATCTGAGTTGTCATCTTTTGCATCTTCCGGCTTCTCACCATCTGGTGCTTCCCCGTCCGGTTTCTCCGGTGCAGCCTGTTTCTCATAAGTTGTTGTATCTGTTACTTTGATATCCTGAGATTCACCTGTCAAATCCAGCATAGACGGTGCTTCTCCATCTGGTTTCTCACCGTCCTGCGGCGCCTGTCCTTCTTTCATCGTTCCAACATTGATCGTAATGCTGTCTGTTCCGACTTCTGTAACCTCACCATAAACTTCTGTACTCTCCGTAGAATCATCTGTTGTTTCAGCATCAGAAGTAGTACCATTTGCCGTCTCCGTTGTATCAGAAGCCTCCTCTGTCGTATCGGCAGCTGCCTCGGTTGCTGTATCACTGCTGTCTGCCGCATAAGCAAGATTTGCAGATGTAAGTGCCATTGTCAGTCCCAGAATCATCGCTGCGTATTTACGTTTCATGTTAAATCATATCCTTTCTTTATATCGGTTTTGCACCGGTTTTATTTCTATTTTTGTTGTTTACAGGTAATACTATAAAGAAAAGCTTTGTTCCCTTTGTGACAGAAAAAAGGTGATAGTGTGAATTAACTTTAATTAGACCTTAAAATAAAAAAAGCTCTGTAATATTCCTTATAAAAGAATACCACAGAGCCATTTTTACTTTATAAAACCATTCAAATCAATTCCTACGTAAAGCTTCTATCGGGCTCAGCCGCGCCGCTTTCTTCGCCGGATAAATTCCGAAGAATACACCTACCGCACAGGAAAACAGTGTTGCCGCAAGAATTACCGTCAGGCTGATTCCCGGGCTGATCGTCATTCCCATACTTCCGCTCATGACCGAACAGATTCCATGTGCTGCAAGGATTCCGAGAATGATGCCGATCACTCCGCCCATAACTGTCAAAATAGCGGCTTCGGCCAGAAACTGCATCATAATAGAAGAGGTCTTTGCGCCCAGAGACTTACGGATACCTATCTCTCTTGTTCTTTCTGTAACAGAAACCAACATAATATTCATAACACCGATTCCACCTACAAGAAGTGAAATTCCTGCAACAAATGAAATAAACGCAGTTACCATACCAAGCATTTCATTCATCGACTGCAGCACATCCTGAAAGCTCTGCACCTGGAAATAATCTTCTCCGGCACATTGATGGCGCTTCTCCAGAACATGCACTACCTGATCTGCAACGATCTGTGAATCCAGGGTCTTATCTGCCTGAACCACAGTAATGGAATAAAACTCATCAGTTCCGCCCACCAGATCGTCCATAGAAGAATACGGAACATTTACCGTAACCGGCATTCCATCATATGTATAATTGACGAAAGTTCCATTTTCTTTCTGTGTGGTGACACCTATAATACGAAATGATTTTGATGAATCATAGCATGTAATATCAAGGCTCATGCCAACAACATCATCTGTACCAAACAGCTTTTTGGCATCTGCATCCGAAATCACACAGACATTTTTGCCTTCTTCAATCTCTGCTTCGCCAAAATAACTGCCGTATTTCATTTCTGAATTATTGATCATCTTGGCATCCGGACCTTCTCCTGTCAGCATGATTGAAAAGTTCCCCTTACCGGTCACCGTTTCACCATCATAATTATTAGAAACACTGACACCGCCTACTGTATCAAGCTTACGAATCTCCTGCACATCATCCGGTGTGATCCATTCATCTTCTGTCATGGCCTCACTGCTGACGTCAATAGCGATCAGCCCTGAACCGATGCCGTCAATCTCGCTGTTCATCTGATTCTTCGTGCCCTCACCGATCGATACGATTGCAATAACAGATGCAATACCGATGATGATGCCAAGCATCGTAAGGAAAGACCGACCTTTGTTCGCACGGATATTCTGAACCGCCATTTTTACATATTCAAATAAACCGCCCATCAGACACCTTCTTCTGTTTCGGCCACCGCAGCCTCTGAATCACTGCCTTCCAAAGCTCCGGCATCTACACTTCCGGCATCTCCGGATGCATCTACAGGTTCTGCCTGCATTCCTTCTTCGAGAGAACCAAGATCACGAATGACCTCATCCCCCTCCTGAATACCGTCAAGCACCTCTACATATTCATCAGAACTGATACCTGTCGTAATATCTTTTTTGGTAATGACACCATTTTCGATCACATAGCAGAACGAACCGGTCTTTCCGATATTGACAACCTCCGCTGGAAGTACTACAACATCATCTGCCTCCTCTGCGTGGATCGTAACTTTTGCATCTACACCAAAGAAGATGTCTTCATCCGGATTTTTGATACGGACATCTGCTGAGATCAGTGAAGCACCTTTTTCATTCTGTGTTGCTATATGACTGATATTTGTCACTTCACCTTCATATGTTTTTCCTGCCAGCGTGATTTCCGCACTCTGTCCTTCTTTTACCTTGTCATAATCATATTTGGAAACATTGACGTTCACATCCACTTTATCTGTATTCTGTAATGTAAAAAGCTCTGTTCCAAGAGCTGTCGTTGCTCCTTCTACTACAGAAACTTTTGTGATAACTCCGTTAAAGTCCGCTTTAATACCCTTTTTCGCTGCCTCAACAAGTTCCTGTGCGGACATCTGATCCAGTTCGGAAAGATTGTTTGTGATTTCCATCTTTTCTTTTTCTTCAGCGGTAACTGCCGATGGATCGGACTCTGCAACCGCCTGCTGTGAAGACAGTCTGGACTGCAGTTCGGCAAGTGTGTTGCTTGCTTTTTCAAGTTCAGCTTCCAGCGCAGAAGTATCTGCCGTCACAGTCGTGTCTGAACTGTTATTCGTAACGGACTCCGAAGAATCTGAGAAAATGCTGTCCGCCGCACTTCCTTCCGAAGTACTTCCGCTGTTTACATCATTCATCGTAGGTGCCGTCGGTTTCTGCGTCTTGTAGTCTTCATAGGCACTTTTTGCATTCTGATATGCAATCTGCGCATCGTTTCTGGCACTCTCCGCTACATCCAATGCCGCCGCATTCTCATCACTCTGCTCACTGCCCCATGTCTGAAATGCCATCTGATAATCCGTTTCTGACTGATTGTATGCAGTCTGTGCCTGATTCATTTCATCGGCAAGCATATTCAGCTGTGTCTGATATGCCGGCAGTGTCTCATTCTGATATTTCTTCTGCGCTGCCGCATATGCTTTCTGAGCAGCCTCTGCCTGCGCCGCCTGTGCAGCTATCGCATCTGCTTCTTTTTGTGCTGCTGCCTGCGCTGCCGCAGCCTGTGCATTTGTATTTGCCTGAGAAATCCTTGCTTTTATATTTGCTATGTAATCTTCCTGGGCAGCTACCTGCTGTTTCAGAGTCGCGGCATTTCCCTGTGCATTCTGCTGTTTTTGCACTGCTTCGGCTGATTTATTCAGAGTATTCTGCATGTCGAGCTTTCCACTTTTGACATTCAGCTCCGCTTTCTTTTCTTCGCGCTCAAGATCTTTCTGGTCAAACTCGACCAGCTTTGTCCCTGCTTTTACCATTTCACCTTCTTTGACATCGGCTACATCAACTTTCGCATTGACCGGTGAAAAATAAGTCTTCTGTTCTTCACTTACGACCATTCCACTGGTCTCCACTGTTTGCTGTACATTATCGCGGACAGCTTTTACCACTTCAACCTGTGGAATTACATTTTCAGCTGCCTTTCTACTTCCATAAATATTGGCTCCTGCCACCGCAGCAACTGCCAGCACACCGACTCCGATCACAAGCTTCTTTTTTGATTTTTTCTTCCTGCCATTTGCTTTCATTCAGCTGCCTCCTGATCAAAGTCCGGGTTGATCGTATCCGATTCTATTTTGCCATCCATGATCCGCACGACACGTCTTGCCTGTGCAGCGATCCCATTATCATGTGTGATCAGGATAACCGTTCTTCCTGTTTTGTGCATCTTTTTGAGAATTCCGAGTATTTCCCTGCTTGAGGCAGAGTCCAGATTTCCCGTCGGTTCATCCGCGAGAATGACCGGCGGCTGCGCGGCAATCGCCCTTGCGATCGCCACACGCTGCTGCTGTCCTCCTGACATCTCACTCGGTTTATGGTCCATACGTTTCTCAAGTCCGACCATTTTCAGAGAATCGATTGCCAGCTGGTGTCTTGTCCTACGATCAATGCCTCGATATATCAGCGGCAATTCCACATTTTCAATCGCATTCAGATTCGCAATCAGATTGAATCCCTGAAAAATAAATCCAATCTCACGGTTTCGAACCTCAGACAATTCATTGTCCGACATTTCGGACACATCCGTTCCGTTCAGATAATATTTGCCGGATGTCGGTACATCCAGACAGCCAAGCATATTCATAAATGTCGACTTACCTGATCCGGACTGTCCTATAATTGCCACCAGTTCCCCCTTCTTTATCTCGAGGCTGACATGGTCCAGCGCCCGCACTTCATTTTCGCCGGGATTATAGATCTTGCAAAGATCCTCGACTTTGATTAACGTATCATCCATTTTTGTTCTCCTCTGCTGTCAACTTTTATGCATTTTCAAGAAATGCTTTATATGCTTTTTTAGCCTCATAAATGTCGGCCTTGCTTGTCACTTCCCATGGTGCATGCATGCTCAGAACAGCCACACCACTGTCAATGACATTCATACCGTAAAGTGCCGCGATATAAGCAATCGTTCCGCCGCCACCGACATCAACTTTACCAAGTTCTGCGGTCTGGAATGCAACTTCACTGTCATCAAAAACCTTGCGTACTTTTGCCACATATTCTGCATTCGCATCGTTGGAACCGGATTTTCCTCTTGCTCCTGTAAATTTATTAAGAACGATACCACGGCCAAGGTATGCTGCATTTTTCTTTTCGAAACACTCTCCGTAAGCCGGGTCATAGCCTGCACTTACATCGGAAGAAAGCATAAAGGAATTACTGAGTGTTCTGCGAAGTGCAAGGTCAGAATAGCATCCCATTCCCCCAAGAAGTTCTGCAACTGTATTCTCAAAGAATTTAGACTGCATACCGGTTGCGCCAACGCTTCCAATCTCCTCTTTATCCGTCAGAAGACAGCAGCTTGTGCGTTTCGGTGCTTCCATTTCCATCAGCGCAACGAAAGAAGTGTATGCGCATACGCGATCATCCTGTCCGTATGCTGCAACCATACTGCGGTCAAAGCCACAGTCACGGGCTTTTCCTGCCGGAACGATCTCAAGCTCTGCAGAAAGGAAATCTTCTTCCTCTACATCATATTTCTCTTTCAGGATGCGAAGTACATTGTTTTTGACTGCTTCTTTTTTCGTCTCATCTTTTTCATCTTTGAGCGGTCTGCTACCGATCAGAATATCAAGATTCTCGCCCTCAATTACTTCTGCTGCTTTTTTCTGAAGCTGCTTGCCTGCAAGATGGATCAGAAGATCAGTGATGTATACGACCGGATCATCCTCATCTTCACCAACTGTCACATTGACCACAGTACCATCTTTTTTGACAATCACACCATGGATTGCGAGCGGCAGTGCAACCCAGTGATATTTCTTTACACCGCCATAATAATGGGTATCAAGATATGCGAGATCTGTATCTTCATATAAAGGATTCTGTTTGACATCAAGACGAGGAGAGTCGATGTGTGCACCCAGAATGTTCATACCCTTTTCCATCGGTTCCTCTCCAATATGGAACAGTACCATGATCTTTTTCATGCCGACTGCATAAATTTTATCTCCTGTCTGTATCTTCTCACCGGAAGCAAGTTTTTTATCCAACGATACGTAACCGGCTGCCTCAGCTTCTTTGGACAGTTCGCTTACACATTCACGCTCGGTCTTGCCGTTATCCAGAAATGTGCGATAATCCTTTGCCAGCTTTTCCAGTGCTTTCTCATCTGCTTCCTTATAAGAGAGCCATGCATTTCTTCTTTCCATAATAGATATAACCACCTTTCGTTTGATTTTCAAAATTCTTCCAACATTATACCCCAGTATTTTCCTTATTTCTACATACTTCCGGATTCTTAATAAAGATATAAGAAGTATAAAAGACTTTTTTTATAGTTTCTGCTGTTTATTATGTCCTGAACTGCTTGCCTTTTTTCGTATTTGCGAATTATAATAATTTAAGTTATTGTGTAAATATTCAGCAGGTAGAAGGTACTGAACAATTACGTTATTTTTATAGTTACAGTCACACTTTAAATGTACTTTAAATCTGTAAATATATCACAAATTTTTCATAAAAGGAGTCTTTTCATGCAGAACGCATCTGATTTAAAAACACAGCTTCAGGCGATCCACCGCAAAAGTTATCCTGCTTACAAATCCCTGAAAGACAGCTATCAGTTCAGAGATTTCATTCTTCATATTGACCATGTACAGGGGGATCCTTTTGCGTCACCTTCACATATCCGTATCAGGCTCAGTCACAAAACCGCAGGCTTTCCAGCCACTTATTATAAAGATACGCTTACGCGTGTGACACTTGCAGATTATCTGACCCGTCAGTTCGAAGCTCAGGTCAGCCGCTACACTTTCCGTGCAAAAGGTTCGGGCAAAAGCGGTCTCATCTCCGTCAGCCACTGCGGACAAGAAGTGCTTTCACGTTCCGCCTGCGAAATTACGGACAAAGAAATCACCGCGCGATTTTTTATTGGATTCCCGGCAAACGGGCGTACCATTAATGCCACAGAACTGGAAAAAATCCTCTTTGATTTTCTCCCGGTCTGTATTGAAAAGGCATTTTTCTATAAAAACACCGATCACAGGAACTTGGAACAGGCAATCTTTCTTGCCGAAGATCAGGATTCGATTCGCTCACAGCTGAAGAAAAAAAATCTTGTTGCTTTCGTGGCGGATCACTCTGTCCTTCCGAGAGAAAGCGGTATTTCTTCCCGCCCTCTTAAGGATTCTGTCCCATTTATGTCACCGCAATCTCTTCGTGTATCCATGGAACTTCCACATGAAGGAACAATCTACGGTATGGGCATTCCCGCCGGAATCACCCTGATCGTTGGTGGCGGTTATCACGGCAAGTCCACGCTTCTGAATGCGCTGGAACTCGGTGTATACAATCACATTGCCGGTGACGGACGAGAATATGTCATCACGGATGCCAACGCTTTAAAGCTTCGCTCCGAGGACGGACGATTTATCCGCAATGTAGATATTTCACTTTTTATTAATGATCTTCCAAATAAAAAAGACACTCGTTGTTTTTCTACGGAAGATGCCAGTGGAAGTACTTCTCAGGCAGCCGGTATCGTAGAGGGAATCGAGGCCGGAAGCAAAGTTTTCCTGCTGGATGAAGATACCTCCGCGACTAATTTTATGGTACGCGATACCTTCATGCAGGAAGTCATCTCCCGTGAAAAAGAACCCATCACCCCGTTTCTGGAACGTGCAAGAGATCTCTATGAAAAAGCCGGTATTTCTACGATTCTGGTAGCCGGAAGCTCCGGTGCATTTTTCCACATTGCCGATACGGTTATCCAGATGGATTCTTATCATCCAGTGGACATTTCCACAAAAGTCCGTGCGCTTTGTGGAAAATATCCTCTGACTGAGCAAAAAGCGCCTGCATTTTCCATGCCCCAGAGTCATCGTATACTGTCCCAAAAATTGCCTGGTATTCGCAGTCATGGACGTGGTGCCGGCAAACCGGAACGCCTGAAAATAAAAGTACATGGAAAAGATGGATTTCTTCTCGGACACGAGAACGTTGATCTGCGCTGCATCGAACAGATTGTAGATACTGAGCAGACAGCTGCTCTCGGTCTGATACTGAAATATGCTCTGGAAAATCTGGTCGACGGACAGCGTACTGTCTCTGAAATCGTTCAGCTGCTGTCCAAAGAATTACAAAAGAAGGGACTTGCCGCATTTGCAGACGGTTCTTCCCTTCCATGCGGGTATGCAGTTCCAAGAATCCAGGAAATCTACTCCTGCATTAACCGCTACCGCGGATAAAGTGATATCATGTCGCGCTACAAACCCACTATAATATAGAGACTATACAGACATACAGAGAACCTGCCACTGGCAGCTTCTCTCGCATACTTTGGTATAACGAAAGCAGCCGCCCTCCCGACGTTTCTTGTCAGGTGGCGGCTGTTGAGTTTTCGTGTTCTGTTTTATTTTTAGGGAAAGGAAAGAGTTCCGGCAACTCTTCCGGCATTTGAAGTGTTACCGGAGATCTTAAAGGGCTGTTCCTTTAAGACAAGTACATCATACAATATAAATGTGAGAAATTTTTGTCCTTTTTCTAATAAAAGTATAAAATTTCTAAAATAATCATTACGCTTTTCTTTTATCAAGCTTTCTTGAAAGCATCATGCCCAGTCCCTGAAGAATCTGTACGAGAACTACCAGAATAACAATCGTCACGATCATGATGTCTGTCTGGTAACGGTAATATCCATAACGTATCGCGATATCACCAAGTCCGCCTCCGCCGACAGTTCCTGCCATTGCAGAATAGCCCAGGATCGTTCCGACTGCGATCGTCACACCAACCAGAAGGGAAGTTCTGGATTCAGCAAGAAGTACTTTCCAGATGATCGTCCGTGTTCCGGCGCCCATGCTGACAGCCGCCTCAATCACACCCGGATCAACTTCCTTAAGTGAGGACTCTACCATACGTGCGACAAACGGTGCGGCAGCAATCACAAGTGGTACAATCGTTGCGGTAGATCCATACGTCTTGCCCACCAACAGTCTCGTAAGCGGAATGACGAGAATGAGGAGAATCAGGAACGGAATACTTCTGAGAATATTCACGATCACATCCAGAACTTTATAAACAGCTGAATTCGGGTGGATACCTTCTTTGTCTGTCACTGCGAGGAGGATTCCCAGCGGCAGGCCAAATACGTATCCGAAAAAAGTGGACACAAGTGTCATATATAAAGTATCTCTGGTTCCTTCCAGAAGCATTGTAATTGTTGCATTATCCCACATCAGAACTCAACTCCTCTACTCCCATATTTGTTTCCCGCAGATATTCGATCATTTTTTCTGCTGTTTCCTCGATCTCGGGAAGCTGCAGAATCATTTCGCCCTCTGCGGCTCCGCCAATATTCTTAGTATCTGCATACAGGATATTGACCGGAGTGCGATAAGTCAGGACCAGATTTGCAATCACCGGTTCAAAAGACGACTTATCTTTAAACGTTACACGTACCAGACGCTTGCCGTTCATTTCCTGAATCTGTGTGCGTCCGCTGAATACCAGTCTCCGGGCCGCTTCTGTCTTCGGGCTTCGGAAAAGTTCTTCAACTGTTCCGGATTCCACCAGAACTCCTCGTTCCAGTACTGCCACGCGGTTACAGATTTCCTGTACAACACTCATTTCGTGTGTGATCACAACGACTGTGATTCCATACTCTTTATTTATTTTCCTGATCAGCTCAAGGATGGATTTCGTCGTCTGGGGATCTAATGCACTTGTTGCCTCATCACAAAGCAGGATTTCCGGATCACTTGCAAGCACACGGGCAATCGCCACGCGCTGTTTCTGTCCACCTGAAAGCTGAGACGGATAAGAAAGGGCTTTTTCCTCAAGTCCTACGATCTTCAGGTACTCCAGAGCTTTTTTACGTGCTTCCTTCTTACTGATCCCGACAATTTCCATCGGAAAACATACATTGTCAAGCGCTGTTCTCTGCATCAGAAGATTGAAATGCTGGAAGATCATTCCTATGTTCTGACGTTCCTTACGAAGCTCCCTTTCGGAAAGCTCCGTAAGATTTTTACCATTTACCCATACGCTTCCTGAGGTCGGTCTTTCCAGTAAATTCAGACATCGCACCAGTGTACTTTTGCCTGCACCGGAGAGACCGATTATGCCGAAGATTTCTCCTTTTTCAATGGAAAAACTGATGTTTCTGGCTGCCTCTACGATTCCGTTTTTCGTAGAAAAACTTTTACAAAGGTTTTCGACTTGTATCATCGGTTCCATTCGCCTGTTTCCTCCCGTCCCTGTGTTACAATTTTATTTATTCTGCATCCTCTGCTGCAGTATCTTCTTCTGCATCTGCTGTGGCATCCACTGCCTCTGCTTTGTCAGAATCTGCAGATTCTTCAAAAGGTACAACTGCTCCATCATATGTCTCATTAATGTAATCTTTGATCTCGTCAGATTTCAGTACATCTACCAGAGCTTTGACTGCTTCGTTGTCTTCGTTACCTTCTTTTACTGCAATGATGTTTACATATGTTTTTGCTGCTTCAGAATCAGATGTCTCATGTGCAATGGAATCTTTGGATACGGAATATCCTGCCTGCAGTGCATAGTTTCCGTTCAGTACGACAAATGCAACTTCGTCTTTTACACGGGAAACCTGCGCTGCTTCCAGTTCTTCGATCTGAATGTTCTTCGGATTTTCTTCGATATCTTTTACCGTTGCTTCCAGTCCGGCTCCGTCTTTCAGAGTGATCACTCCATTGTCCTGAAGGAGAAGAAGTGCTCTTGCTTCGTTTGTGGTATCGTTCGGAACTGCAATGGTATCACCATCTTCCAGATCATCCAGTGTTTTCTTTGTTCCCGGATAGATTCCGAATGGCTCGTAATGGATTCCGCCAGCATTTACAAGATGTGTTCCCTGCTCTTCATTGAAGTTGTCAAGATACGGAATATGCTGGAAATAGTTTGCATCGAAATCACCGCTCTCTACTACAAGGTTTGGCTGTACATAGTCATCAAATACGGTAACTTCCAGATCCCATCCTTCTTTTTCGAGGATTGGTTTTGCTTCTTCAAGGATCTCTGCATGTGGTGTTGCGGATGCTGCGACTTTGATGGTTCCTTTTTCTGCGTCAGCGCTTACAAGTACGCCGTTTGCTGTGATTGTTCCGATTGCGAGTGCTGCTGCAAGTGATACTGTGACAAATTTTCTGTTTTTCATAATTATTTCCCTCTCTTATTCTCATCCATTATTTTTTATTTGATTTGTTTTATTACTTTTTTCCATATTCAGTTGTAAGTTCAGGATTTCCTGTTATCCTGACGTTCTCTGCCTGATTTTGAACAAAGAAAAAACAGGAACTCCTTCGGAATTTCCTGTTCATGTAATCTACATTGTACCTGGTTGATACATCTATATTCACATTCTTGGCATCTATCCTCAGACCACTCTGCCATGATCCTCTGATGTCACAGGAAGTTTCCGATACATTGAAGCACAGTTTAACATAGACATGCACATACCCATTCGCATTTCCTTATCCATCATACACATGACATTTCTCTGTACTGATTTCTCTGTAAACATGATTCTTCCTCCTTAATGTGTTCTCTCGGTTTTATTTCCTATCTTTCCGATAGGTTTAATATACTACTCTTCTTTCTGTCTGTCAACACATTTTTTCATTTTTTTATTTACACTCTGTTTTCCTTGCTTGACACTGTTTTTCTATGATGATACCATGATACTGGTTAATTGGGGCTTCCCCCTGTAAACAGATTTTGCAGCTAACTATATAAACCATATATAATGTAAAACCAATTTATACAACAGGAGAAAATATATGCAGAAAAAAGCAATGATCGCCATGAGCGGCGGAGTTGATTCCAGCGTCGCTGCCTACCTGATGGTTCAGGACGGGTACGACTGTGCCGGTGCCACTTTGAAGCTTTATGATAATCCACAATGCAGTTTCCCGGGTCATCGTGCCTGCTGCACACCGTCTGATACCGAGGATGCAAAAAGTGTTGCTGCACGACTTGGCATGCTCTACTACGTTTTCCCGATGCACGACGAATTCCGTCACAGTGTTATCGACAAATTCGCAGACACCTACCTTCACGGAGGCACACCGAACCCATGTATCGACTGTAACCGTTTTTTGAAATTTTCCGCACTTCTTGACAAGGCAAGAGAACTCGGATGTGAGTACATCGCAAGTGGTCATTATGCCCGCAGAGAGCAGGATCCGGAAACCGGACGTTTCATTTTGAAAAAGGGACTCGATCCGACGAAAGACCAGAGCTACGTTCTTTATGCCATGACACAGGATCAGCTTGCACATACTCTGTTTCCACTCGGCGGCTATACAAAAAAAGAAATCCGCCACATTGCACAGGAGCAGGGCTTTATCAATGCTGATAAGCCGGACAGCCAGGATATCTGCTTCGTGCCGGACGGAGATTATGCTTCATTTATTGAACAGTATACCGGTCAGTCATCCAAACCGGGAGATTTTGTAAATAAAGAGGGAAAAGTTCTCGGTAAACATAAAGGCCAGATTCATTATACGATCGGCCAGCGCCGCGGTCTCGGTATTTCCGCACCGGAATCTCTCTATGTCTGTGGCAAATCACTGGATTCCAACGAGGTTATCCTCGGCGGAAAACAGGATCTGATGAGTAATTATTGTTATATCAACGACATCAACCTGATTCCATGGGATCATCTCGATGCACCAATCAAATGTAAAGTCAAAACGCGTTACCGTCAGCCGGAACAGCCGGCAACTGTGGAGCAGATCGGGGAAGACCTGATAAAGATCACCTTCGATGAGCCACAGAGAGCCGTTACTCCGGGACAGGCTGCTGTCCTTTATGATGACGATATGGTACTCGGCGGAGGAACAATCCTTCCGGAAGGTCTCGCCTCCACCATGACCACATCACAGGGAACAAATAATTAACCCATCTGTACCGTTACATGGTATTCTTTCTTGCCGGGGATCAGAGGAATCTGGTTTCCGGCAATTTTTTCGCCGTCTACTTCCATCCATTCAACACCTTTTTCCACACCGTCCGGTTTGCGGATATCAATATAATATTCCGCATCTCTGTAGCGGCGTTTGATCTGCAGATCACCAAAAGCTTTCGGCAGACACGGATTCACTACCAGACCGTCATATTCCGGCTGGATTCCAAGAAGCGCCTGTGACAGGTTAACAAATGTCCAGGCTGCCGTTCCGGTCAGCCAGCTGTTCTTTGCCTCGCCGAATCTTGCTGCGTCAGCACCTGCTATCATCTGTGAATAAATATATGGTTCTGTGCGATGTACATCACTGATCTCTTCAATATAGGACGGGCAGATCTTACGGTAAACATCAAATGCAAGATCTCCTCTTCCGAGTACAGCTTCTGCAATAGAAATCCACGGATTGTTATGGCAGAAGATTCCGGCATTTTCTTTGTATCCCGGCGGATAAGAAGAAATTTCACCAAGTTCCAGATGATATCTGGTATATGCCGGCTGGAGTATCATGATACCATATTTCGTTTCCAGATGTTTATGTACGGAATCCAGCGCTTTCTCAGCAAGGCCTTCTTCTTTTCCGATTTCAGCCATTACGCAGAATCCCTGTGGTTCAATATAAATTTTACCTTCTTCACATTCTTTTGATCCGACTTTTGCAGACTGTGAATCATATGCGCGAAGGAACCATTCTCCGTCCCATCCTGCATCCAGAACCGCCTGATACATATCGGCTACTGCACTCTCTGCTTCTTTTGCAAGATCTTCATGTCCTGTACGCAGACAGATTTCTTTAAATTCTTTACCATATTTAACAAACATTGCTGCAATAAATACAGATTCTGCCACCGGTCCTTCGGATGGTCCGGTCGTCTGGAAAGATTCACCGGGTTCACTGGAGAAGCAGTTCAGATTCAGGCAGTCATTCCAGTCAGCTCTTCCAATCAGAGGAAGTTTGTGCGGTCCGAGATGTGTCGCTGTATAATGGAACGATTTGTTCAGATGTTCAAACAGCGGTACTTCAGAACCTTTCTTACAGTCAAATGGTACCAGCTCATCAAGAATGCCATAATCACCGGTTTCTTTCAGATAGGCAGCAACCGCTGCAATCAGCCATAGCGGGTCATCATTAAATCCGCTTCCGACATCGAGATTGCCCTGCTTTGTCAGTGGCTGATACTGATGATATGCGCTTCCGTCCGGGAACTGTGTAGATGCAATATCAATAATTCTTTCCCTTGCGCGTTCCGGAATCAGATGTACAAATCCGAGAAGATCCTGACAGGAATCCCGGAATCCCATGCCTCGTCCGGTGCCGGATTCATAATACGATGCAGATCTTGACATATTGAATGTTACCATACACTGATACTGGTTCCAGATATTTGCCATACGATCAATGTGTTCGTTCGAACTGGTGACTTCAAAACGTGCAAGCAGTGTCTCCCAGTATGTTTTCAGCTCTGCAAATGCTGCCATTGCTTTTTCTGCTGTATCAAATCTTTCGATAAGTGCTTTTGCCGGGGCCTTACGGATGACATTCAGCGCTTCCCATTTATTGTCTGCAGGGTTTTCACAGTAACCCAGCATAAATACAAATGTTTTTTCTTCGCCAGGAGCAAGTGTCAGATCGATCTGATGTGCTGCGATCGGATACCATCCGCTTGCTATGGAGTTGCTGCATTTTTTCTTACGGACTGCATCCGGGAATGCATTGCCGTTACCGGCTCCAAGGAATTCATCCCTGCTGGTATCAAAATTCTGAACCGGTGCATTTACAGTAAAAAAGCTATAATGACGGCGGCGCTCTCTGTATTCGGTCTTATGATAAATTGTACTTCCGTGTACTTCCACTTCACCAATACTTAAATTTCGCTGGAAGTTAGTCGAGTCATCAACTGCATTCCAGAGACAGAATTCTACATAAGAAAATAAAGAGATGTTTTTTTCGACATCTGAATTGTTTTTCAAAGTCAGGCAGTTGATCTCGCACGCTGCATCTACCGGTACAAATGCCAGCAGATCCGCTTCCAGATTATTTTTCGTTGAATGGAAACGGCTGTAGCCCAGACCGTGACGGCATTCATATGTATCTGTCTCTGTACCGGATGGCATCGTGCCCGGATTCCAGATCACACCGTCATCATTGATATAGTAATATTTTCCGTTGGAATCTACCGGAATGTTATTGTAGCGATATCTCGTAATACGTAAAAGTTTCGCATCTTTATAGAAACTATATCCACCGCAGGTGTTTGAGATCAGTGAAAAGAAATCGTTGCTTCCGAGATAATTGATCCATGGCTGTGGAGTATGTGGTGTAGTGATTACATATTCTTTGGCTTTATCGTCAAAATGTCCGAATTTCATAAAGAACCTCCTTCAAAAAACAATATAGAAATAAAGTAAAGGGTATGCGATCACGAGTTAAAGACTGAAAACAGAATTGCGAAAACGAATAAGTTTAGAATTTTTATAACTATAATATGATTAGATTGGATTAAGCTCAGTATAATTCACTTATTCAAAAAAATCAACTACATTTTCGCTTACGAAATAGTGTACAAACATGTTTTCGTAATCGTTAAGTTTTTTACGAAATTTTTCGCAAAAACGAAGCGTCTTTTTTGTGAAATTGATTAATTATTGTCAGTTATTTTTTGTGCAAGAGGGATAAATTATGCAAATATGACAATTTATACTTGCAAATCGTCCGAAAATACAGTACGATGAGCTTGCGAAAACGATTTAGAAACAAAAAACAGAAAAGGCTGGACATGCATATGGTATCCATGAAAGACATTGCAAAACAGTGCAACGTATCTGTTGCAAGTGTCAGCAAAGCTCTCAATGGTTATCCGGATATCAGCGAAGAGACACGGCAGCTTATTTTAAAGACTGCTTCAGAAATGGGATATCTTCCTAATTCCTCAGCACGGTCGCTGAAAACCAAGCGAAGCCACAATCTCGGTGTACTCTTTGTAGACGAAGCCATGAGTGGTCTCACACATGATTATTTCAACCATGTATTAGAAAGTTTTAAGCGCACAGCTGAATCCAGAGGATACGACATCACATTTACCAGTGGAAATCTTTCCGGTCAGCACATCAGTTATTATGATCACTGCCGCTACCGAGGAGTCGACGGAGTTGTAATTGCCTGCATCAACTTCTTTACAGAAGAAGTACAGCAGCTGGTACAATCCGAAATTCCGGTGGTTACGATCGACCACGTATTCGACGGACGCATCGCAATTGTCTCCAACAACATTCAGGGAATGGAAGATCTTGTCACCTATGTTCTGCAACGGGGTCACAGAAAAATCGCCTATATTCACGGAGAAGATTCTTCTGTTACTCGAAGTCGTCTGGGAAGCTTCTACAGAACACTTCAGAAAAAACACATTGATGTACCCGATGAATATATGCCGGTCATCCCCTATCGCGATGCAGAAGCCGCAGCGATGGCAACCTCAGAACTTCTTGATCTGAAAGATCCGCCTACCTGCATTCTTTATCCGGATGATTTTTCTGCTCTGGGCGGTATCAACGAAATCCACGAACGAGGACTTCGGATACCAGATGATATTTCCATCGCAGGATATGATGGACTCACTTTTGCCCGCATCCTTGAGCCCCGGCTGACAACGCTGTGCCAGGACACAGAAACAATCGGACACCTTGCCGCAAAGAAACTGATTGGTCTCATCGAAAATCCCAAAGCAACGATCATCGATAAGTTCACAGTTGACGGAAGGCTTTTCCCCGGTGCTTCAGTCAGGAATCTGGCAAAATAAAATGCAAAACATATTTGCAAAAACTAAATAATGAAAATTTAATATGAAAAAATAAAAACAAAATTATTAAATCACAGGGAGGTAACAACATGAAAAAACAGATTATGGCAGTCACATTAACAGCAGCTATGCTCGCAGGTTTGGCAGCAGTTCCGGTATGGGCTGATGACGCAGGCTCAGACGAAGGTAAAGTTTTAAACATTTACTGCTGGAACGAAGAATTCAAATCCCGTCTGACCGATCACTATCCGGGATATGAAGAAGTAGACGGAACCCATGGTAAAATCGGTGATGTAGATGTTGTATGGAATATTACTCCATCTGATGATAACGCTTATCAGAACAATCTCGACGAAACACTTCTGAAACAGGCTGATGCAGCTGCTGACGACAAGATCGACCTCTTCCTCGTAGAAGCTGACTACGCACTGAAATATGTAAACACAGATTACACAATGTCTGTAGCAGATCTTGGAATCACAGATGATGAGATTGCTGATCAGTATCAGTACACCAAAGACGTTATGACAGATTCCGATGGAAACCTGAAAGGTCTTTCATGGCAGGGCTGCCCAGGAACCATGATCTACAGAAGAGATATCGCCAAAGAAGTATTCGGAACAGACGATCCGGCAGAAGTTCAGAAGAAAGTTGCTGACTGGGATACCTTCAAAGCAACTGCTGCAGAACTGAAAGAAAAAGGTTATCAGATGACCTCTACTGTAAACGACTCCTACCGTGTATTCTCCAACAACGTAACCAGCCCATGGGTAGTTGATGGAAAGATCACAGTTGACGACAATATCAAGAACTGGGTTGACATGTCCAAAGAAATGGTTGATGCAGGCGAAACATCTACATACGAACTGTGGAGCGATGACTGGAGCAAAGGCTTCTTCAAAGACAGCAACGTATTCGCATATTTCGGACCGGCATGGTTCATCGACTTCTCTATGAGTGCTGATCAGGACGGCTCCGTAGGTAAAGACGGCGGCTGGGCTGCAACAGAAGGACCGCAGGGCTTCTACTGGGGCGGAACATGGATCACAGCAGCTACAGGTACAGACAACCCGACACTCGTTGCTGATATCATGAAAACTATGACAACAAACGTTGATGTAATGAAAGAAATCGTTACAGCTGACAACGACTTCGTAAATAACAAACCGGCTATGGAAGAAATGGCTGCAGACGAAAGCTACGGCGACGCAGTTCTCGGCGGACAGAACCCACTGGCTATGTTCTGTGCAGGCGCAGACAAGATCGACCTCAGCAACATGAGCATCTATGATCAGGGCTGCAACGAAGAATTCCAGAACGCTATGAAGAACTATTTCGAAGGCAATGCAACTTATGAAGAAGCACTCGACCTGTTCTACAAAGCAGTTGTTGAAAAATATCCGGAACTTTCATACTAATTCAGACAGACTGACTTCATTTTCAAATGAACATTCTGAAAAGAACATGATTATCTAAAAATGTGCCTGCCTGAGGTTCAGGCAGGCACATTTTAACTTATGGAGGAAGATAATGGCAAAGAATAATAACCATAAAGCGGTCAGCTATAACAAATGGGGCTATATCTTTCTGATACCGTTTGTAGTAGTATACCTCATATTCCAGCTCGTTCCGCTTATTAGTACAATTTATAACAGCTTTTTTGAAAATTACAGATCGGGATTGACGCAGATTGGACCGAACTTTGTGGGATTTGCCAATTATGTCAAGCTCTTTGAGGGTGGAGAGATCTGGATCTATTTTAAAAACACAATGATCATGTGGGTAATGGGATTTGTTCCTCAGATCCTTGTATCCCTGCTTCTCGGTGCATGGTTCTCCAATCCAAGTCTCCGGCTGAAAGGTCAGCGGTTCTTCAAGACCGTGATCTATCTCCCGAACCTGATCATGGCATCTGCATTTGCAATGTTATTCTTCACATTGTTCGCAGATGGCGGCCCAATCAATTCCATGCTCGTACATGCAGGCATCCTGAAAGAAGCATATTCTTTCTTCAGCCACGCCTGGAGTGCAAGAACGCTGGTTGCGATTCTGAACTTCCTGATGTGGTTTGGTAACACGACCATTCTCCTGATGGCCGGTATGATGGGTATCGATTCATCACTTTATGAAGCTGCCGAAGTAGACGGAGCTACATCTTCACAGATTTTCCGTAAGATCACTCTTCCGCTGCTTCGTCCGATTCTGATCTACGTTATGATCACATCACTGATCGGTGGTATGCAGATGTTCGATGTACCACAGATCCTGACAAACGGAACCGGTGATCCGATGCGTTCAACCATGACACTGATCATGTTCCTGAACAAGCATCTGTTCAGCAAGAACTATGGTATGGGCGGTGCATTGTCCGTATTCCTGTTCATTATTACCGGTATACTCAGTATGATCGTATTCCGATTCAACAAAGCAACTGACGGGAGGTGAGAAGAATGAATGAAAAAAATCAAAAAACCAAAAAAGGAATGAGCATGAAAGGTCAGCGTACCCTTGCTTATGTGGTACTGATTATTCTCACTTTCTTCTGCCTGTTCTGGTTTTATGTACTGTTTATCAACGCAACAAGATCAAACGGAGCCCTGAAAAAAGGTTTCACGGCAATCCCAGGAGGTCAGCTTATCACAAACTGGAAAAACCTTCTCGCAGGGACCCTTCCTGTATGGAACGGTATGTTCAACAGTATCTTCATTGCTACATGTTCTGCTGTTTTATGTACATACTTCTCCACAATGACTGCATATGCTATTCACGCATACGACTTTAAAGGCAAAAAATTCATGTTCACCTTTATCCTCGCAGTCATGATGATCCCGACTCAGGTTACCGCACTTGGTTTCCTGCAGTTACTCGGCAAAATGCATCTGGATGATTCCTTTATTCCACTGATCATTCCGAGTATCGCCGCTCCGGTTACTTTCTTCTATATGAAACAGTACATGGAAAGCAACCTTCCTCTGGAGCTTGTGGAGGCCGCCCGTATTGACGGTTCCGGCGAATTCAAGACTTTCAATACGATCGTCTTCCCGCTTATGAAACCGGCTATCGCCGTACAGGCAATCTTCACTTTCGTTCAGAGCTGGAACAACTACTTTATTCCGGCGCTGGTACTTCATTCTGACAAGAAGAAAACACTTCCGGTACTGATCGCACAGCTTCGTAGTGCCGACTTCCTGAAGTTCGATATGGGCCAGGTTTACGTGATGATCGCGTTTTCGATCTTCCCGGTAATCATTGTTTATATCCTTCTTTCCAGATTTATCGTAGAAGGTGTTTCTGCAGGTGCTGTCAAGGGCTGATCTTCCCTTTCAGAAGAACCCCTTCATTTTTGGACATGTTTTCTATAGTGTCTATTGCATCCAAAAACACTTTGTGATTAAATAAAAAGTAGATAAAATACAGACGGTGAATGTATTTTGCCGTCTGTAATTTTTTTATATATGGATATTGAAGGGATCAAAAATGACAGCAAAAACTTCTCGAATCATTATAAAAACATTCGTCAAAACCGCATTAAAGGATGCCGATGAAGCACCGGAGCGCTGTACCAGAAATCTGGTCGATATGGCGCTTCATTTTTCGAAGGGGCGTTTCCAGATATCTTTTTTTGAGATGGCACGTACAATGTTGAACAACGAAAACAGCCCGTACTATCCACTGATTGAAGATGCACTCAAGCACATGGATAAAGACAAACTTATCGAATTCGGTCTGAATCTGGGATATAATGGCTGCACAATGGGCGCACATATCGTCCGTAAGATCAAACGTACCGAAAATATCAAT
>UMDT01060818.1_pt1 | contig 22598 bp, 20 predicted proteins | sample 1964561 | NCBI WGS metagenome assembly UMDT01 (sample SAMEA4836001, study PRJEB28245) | human gut metagenome | biome: gut microbiome; material: fecal sample | place: Denmark | collected 2008
ATGTTAGTGTTTTTTGACTCCGTCCCCAAAAAAATTAGTGTTTTTTTTCTCCGGTCCCAAAAGCATTACTTTCTTAGTTCTGCTCCTAATTGTTTTTCTAGTTCAGATATTATTTTTTCCATTACTTGATTGATTTCTTCATCTTGCAATGTTTTATTTTTGTCTCTGAATCTTAAAGCATATGCTACACTCTTTTTATTATGTCCAATTTTTTCGTCTCTATAAATGTCAAATAAATTCATGCTTTCTAATAGTTTTTTTGCTTTTTTTGTTATTATTTTTTCTATTTGTCCTACTTCTATTTGTTCATCTACTATAACTGCTATATCTCTTTCTACTGCTGGAAATTTTGGTATTTCCACATATTTTTTGTTGTTTCTTGCATATTTTGTAATTTTTGTTATGTTTAATTCTGCTAGATATACTCTACGTGAGATATCATAGTTTTCTAACACTTCTGGATGTACTTCTCCTATTGTTGCTATTATGTCATTTCCTATTTTAAAGTTTGCACATCTTCCTGGATGATATGATTTGTTTTCTTTTTCTTTTACTACATCATATCTGTTTACATTTATTTGTTCTAATATGTTTTCCATTAATCCTTTTAATGTGTAAAAATCTAGGTTTTCTCCATACATTCCTATTGTTAATATTTTGTCTTCTTGTGGTACTTCTCCTTTTTCTACATTTCCGTTTATGTTTTGATATCTTCTTGATATGTCAAATAGTTTTGCTTCTTTGTTTTTCTTGTTTAAGTTTGTTACTATTGTTGACATCATACTTGGTATTGTTGATGGTCTCATATATTTGTAGTCATCATTTAGTGGATTTTTTATGCATATTGCTACTTTTTTTAGCTCTTCTGATACATTTGATTTGTCTAATTCTTTTTCATTTATAAATCCATATGTGTATATTTCTGATAATCCATTATTTTGCAATGTTTCTAATATTTTGTCTTCTATTTTTTGTTCTTTATTTTTTACTCCTAATGTTGTGTCTGCTTTTATTAGTGTTGTGTCTAATTTGTCATATCCATAAAAACGTACTACTTCTTCTGCTAAGTCTGCCATTTGTTCTATATCTTGTCTAAAATATGGTGGTATTACAATATCATTTTCAACTTTCATTTCTAATTTTTTAAATGTTTCTATCATGTCTTCTTTACTGATATTTGTTCCTAATAATTGGTTGATTTTTTCTGGTTCTAATTTTATTTTATTTATTTTTTGTGGTGTTGGATATTTGTCTATTTTTCCTTCTATTGCTTCTCCTGCTCCTAATAGTTCTACTAGTTGTACTGCTCTATTTACTGCTCTTAGTGCATTTTCTGGTGATAACCCTTTTTCAAATCTTGATGAACTTTCTGTTCTTAATCCTACTTTTTTTGCTGTTTTTCTTACTGCTCCTCCATAAAATACTGCTGATTCAAATACAACTGTTTTTGTGTCTTTTTCTATTTCTGAGTTTAGTCCTCCCATTACTCCTGCTATTGCTACTGGCTTTTTAGTGTCTGCTATTACTAAGTCGTTTTCGTCTAATGTTCTTTCTACTTCATCTAATGTTGTGATTTTTTCTCCAGTTTTCGCTCTTCTTACAGTTATATGTTTTCCTTCTATTGATTCTATGTCAAATGCATGCATTGGTTGCCCCATTTCTAACATTACATAATTTGTTATGTCTACAATGTTATTTATGCTTCTTATTCCACATGCTTTTAGCCTTTTTGTTAGCCATTTGGGTGATGGTCCTATTTTTACGTTTTTTACCATTCTTGCTATATATCTGTAACATAAATCTGGTGCTTGGATTTCTACTGTTAATCCTTCTATTTCTTCTTTGTCTGGTACTTTATTGTTTGAAATCATTTCATCTATGTCTTTTCTTGGATTTTCAAATTTTTCTCCTAATGCTACTGCTGTTTCTCTTCCTAATCCTTCTATTGATAAACAATCTGGTCTATTTGGTGTGATTTCAAAGTCTATTATATCTTCTTTTAAATCTAGTATATCTACAATATTAGCTCCTAATTCTTTTTCTAAATCAATTTCTGGCAATACATTTATTTTTTCTTCTTTGTTGTCTGATTCTCTTTTTAATATCATTATTCCTTCTTCTATTTGTTTCGGATAATCATTTATGCCTATTCCTAATTCTCCTACAGAACACATCATTCCTGCAGATGTAACTCCTCTTAGTTCTCCTGTTTTAATTTTTTTGCCTCCTGGTAATTCTGCTCCATCTTTTGCTACTGGTACTATATCTCCTACTTTTACATTTGGTGCTCCTGTTACTATTTGTAATTTTTCTGTTCCTACATCTACTTGTGTTATTACTAGGTGGTCTGAGTCTTCATGTTTTTTTATTTCTAATATTTTTCCTATTACTACATTTTTTATGTCGTTTCCTGTTTGGTCTATTGTTTCTACTTTTTGACCTGCCATTGTTAATATATCTCCTAATTTGACAGTGTCTACATCTATTTTACTATATTCTTTTAACCATTCTACACTTGCTTTCATTTTCTTACATTCCTTTCTTTTTAGGTACACATGGTTTTGAAAGTTTTGAATACTTTCAAACTATCGCGTTCTTTCCTTTTAAATTATAATGTTGTTTATTGTTTTGCTGCTATCTAAAATTGTTTTAAAAATCTTACGTCATTTTCAAATAATAAACGTAAATCATCTATTCCGAATTTTGCCATTGCTATTCTTTCTACTCCAAATCCAAATGCAAATCCTGAATATTCGTCTGGATTTATTCCACAATTTCTTAATACATTTGGATGTACCATTCCACATCCTAATAGTTCTATCCAGCCTTCTCCTTTACATACTTTGCATCCTTTTCCTCCGCATACAAAACATGATACATCTGCTTCTGCTGATGGTTCTGTAAATGGGAAATGATGTGGTCTGAATCTTATTTTTGTGTTTTCTCCTAGACATTTTTTTGCAAACATTTCTAATGTTCCTTTTAAGTCTGTCATTGAGATGTTTTTGTCTATTACAAGTCCTTCTATTTGGTGGAATACTGGTGAGTGTGTTGCATCTACTTCGTCTGAACGATATACTGTTCCTGGACATATTATCTTTATTGGTGGTTTTTGACTTTCCATTACTCTTGCTTGTACTGGTGATGTTTGACTTCTTAATATTATGTCTTCTGTTATATAAAATGTGTCTTGTAAGTCTCTTGATGGGTGGTCTACTGGTGCATTTAATTGGTCAAAGTTATAGAATGTTTTTTCTACCTCTGGTCCATCTGCTATTTGATATCCCATTCCTAAAAAGATTTCTTCTACTTCTTTTATTATTTGTGTTATTGGGTGTATTGATCCTAATTCAATTTTTTTGCTTGGTTCTGTTACATCTATGTTTTCTGTTTCTAGTCTTTTTTGTAATTCTTTTGATTTTAGCTCTTTTTCTTTTTTATCAAATTCTTCTTCTAGTATGTCTCTTACTTCATTTACCATTTTACCCATTATTGGTCTTTCTTCTGGTGTTAGTTTTCCCATTTCTCTTAATACTAAAGTTAGTTCTCCTTTTTTTCCTAAGTATTTTACTTTTGCTTCTGCTAATTCTTTTTGTGTTTCTGCTTTTTCAATTTCTTCAATTGATTTTGTTTTGATTTGCTCAATTTTTTCTTTCATTTGAACTTCAATCCTTTCTTTTTTATTTTTTATATTTGGTAATACCTAAAAGTCTTACTTTTTAATTTTTAGTGTAATCGTCAATATTTTTTTCAATTCAAAAACCCTATGTAAACTTTGCTTATACTTTTTTAGTATAGTTTGTTTACATAGGGCGATTTTTTCGCGGTACCACCTATTTTTATTAGCATTATATAATTTACTGAAATAATCGAAGATTTTTTCAGATTTGTTTTTTATTTGCTAACCTCTTTACAGCTTTAACGGACTTATCCGCTTTTTCCTATTCTCTTTTTTTGATTTCAGAAAAAGACATAAAAAGTGAATTTTCTATTTATGATACCTAATAGCTTCCACCCTTGACTATTTTCTCTGTCTGATATTTTTTCATAAATGTACTTTGCTTTTTAATTTGTTTGTTATAGTTTATCATATTTTTTATGGTTTGACAAGTTAAAATTTCCTGTTTTCTAATATAATTTATTTACATTTTTCTAAATACTCCTGCTACTTTTCCTAAAATTTCGCATGTTGGAACTATTATTGGATTCATTGTACTATTTTCTGGTTGTAGTCGTATGTGGTCTTTCTCTTTGTAAAATGTTTTTACTGTTGCTTCATCTTCTATTAATGCTACTACTATTTCTCCATTGTTTGCATTATTTTGTTTTTTTACTAATATGTAGTCTCCGTCTAATATTCCCGCTTCTATCATGCTTTCTCCTCTTACTGTAAGCATAAAACATTCTGAATTTCCTACAAAGTCTATTGGGATTGGGAATGTGTCTGTTACATTTTCTACTGCTAATATTGGCATTCCTGCTGTTATCTTTCCTACTACTGGTACTTCTACTAATTCTTTTTGTGTGTAAAAGTCTTTGCTTGATGTTTTCTTTGTTTCTCCTGTGCTTCCTTTTAACAGTCTTAATGTTCTTCCTTTTTTATCTTTCTTTTTTATATATCCTTTTTTTTCTAATCTTTCTAAATATCCATGTACTGTTGCTGTTGAGCTTAGTCCTACTGCTTGGCCTATTTCTCTTACTGATGGTGGATATCCATCTGTCATTATTTGTTTTTCAATAAATTTTAATATTGTTTTTTCCCTTTTATTTAATTCTTCTTTTTTTCTTGGCATTTTCCCCACTCCATTCTCGTTTTTTCACATTGTATCATACAAACAAATAAATGTCAAACAAAAGTTTTATTTTTTTAAATCTTTATAGTAGATTTGTCAAACTTATGTCATATAACAAGAAATAATTTGTTAAAATAATTGTTATAATTTAATTTTTATGATAAAATTTTAAGTGATAATTAGGTGGTGAGGAATTTTTTATGTCAAAAATCAGAGATACTATTATTAGAATATTTAATCAAATATTTAGAAGAAATGATTTTCCTATGATTGCTAATGTTTCTAAGCAAAGTTATGATAAATATCATAAAACGTATGATACTTTATCAAAGATATTTGGAAATTTAGATGATATTGATGCATATCTTGTTGGAGGTATTTCTTCTGCAATTCAAACTAATCAAGATTTGTATAGACAAAATAGTGACATAGATATCATGTGTAAAGAGGAAGATTTACCAAAAATAATTAAAAAATTACAAGAAATTGGATATAGTGTAGAAGATAAAAGAGGAATAAAAACTAATAATATAATAAATTTTGATGGTAATTTTAACGTTGGATGTCATGATATAAATACGAGTATAAAGAATAGTACCTTATTAGGTGTTGGATTGTTTGTTTATAAAATAAATAATGATGAAGTGACAACGTATAGTTATGCTTTTGATGAAAGGACTGGAAAGTTTGTTGGTACAGAAAAAATAATATCTAAAGAATTATTTAATATGATATATAATAAAACGCCTGTTAATTATAAAGGTATTAATTTAAAGACTCAATCAAAAGAATATACTTATCTGTCTAAAAGCAAAGGAGCAAGAGAAAAAGATAAATTGGATGCTTCAATTATTGAACCTACATTAGATCAAAAATCAATGAAAAAAATATCTAAAATAAGAGAATTGGAAGCCAAAACAATGAAATATGATCTCGTATTTGATAATTATGGACAAATTGAGTCAAAACATAGAATACCTTCTCTTAATGATAAAGTTACATCCTTTTTAACTTCTTTATATGTAAATAGTTCAACAAAAACACCAGAGCAAATTGTAAATGATGTATTACAAAGTGAGCAGTATAGTAGAATTATTGCTGAGCATCCTGAAATTAATTCATTAATAAATGAATGGCAAGAAAAAACTAAAGCTGAAGCATCAAAGCCTATTACAATAAAAACAAAAGATGATAGTGTTAAAAATCTAAATCAAGATAGTGGAATAAATACTAGAGATTCATCAAGTATTGAAAGATAAATATTCTGTACAATAGGTTTATGTTATTATAGCATTTTTGATCATATATAGCTTATGTAACTATGCTTAATGTTTGATTTTTTATTGTGCTTCTTTTTGCTCGAATATTTTTTATTTTAGTTATAAATATTATTTTTTTGGATATACTTTATATAGAAATTATTTTGGGAGAGTGGTTTGTATGGATTTAAAAAGAGTACATTCAATTTTGGATAATAAGGAAAAATGTGATATTTTTTATGATGATAGACCTGTTTGGATTCAAGGTGTTACTCAACATTTAGCTAAAGTTGGTTTTACCGATAATTTTGAGGAAAAAGATGTTTATATTGAGGATTTGTATGAGAAAAACTTGTATAATAACTAACAATTATTGAATTTGCGTAGAGTTCTTAATATATAAAGCTTTTTAAAAGGCATTTCACTTTTTTTGAAATGCCTTTTTATAAATTGATTGCTAATATTTTTTAGAATTTTATTTTTTCTTGAATCCAGTTTTCTAATTCATCTATTTTTACTCTGACTTGTTCCATTGTGTCACGGTCACGGATTGTTACTGATTCGTCTTCTAATGTGTCAAAGTCTACAGTTATACAATATGGTGTTCCTATTTCATCTTCTCTTCTATAACGTTTTCCTATGCTTCCTGCTTCATCATAATCACACATAAAGCTTTTTGATAATTTTCTGTGTACTTCTGTAGCTTTTTCTGATAATTTTTTTGATAGTGGCAATACTGCTGCTTTAAATGGTGCTAGTGCTGGATGTAAGTGTAATACAACTCTTGTGTCTCCTTCTGCTATTTCTTCTTCATCATAGCTATTGCATAAAAATGCTAGTAATACTCTGTCTGCTCCTAATGATGGTTCTATTACATATGGTACATATTTTTCGTTTGTTTCTGGGTCTTGATATGATAAGTCTTGTTTTGAGTGATTCATGTGTTGTGTTAAATCATAGTCTGTTCTGTCTGCTATTCCCCATAATTCTCCCCATCCAAATGGGAATGCAAATTCTATATCTGTTGTTGCTTTGCTATAAAATACTAATTCTTCTGGTGAATGGTCTCTTAATCTGATGTTTTCTGCTTTCATTCCTAGGTCTAATAACCAATTTTCACAATAGTTTTTCCAGAATTTGTGCCATTCTAAGTCTGTTCCTGGTTTGCAGAAAAATTCTAGTTCCATTTGTTCAAATTCACGTGTTCTGAATATGTAGTTTCCTGGTGTTATTTCGTTTCTAAATGCTTTTCCTATTTGTGCTATTCCCATAGGGATTTTTTTACGTGATGTTCTCATTACATTTTTAAAGTCTACAAATATTCCTTGTGCTGTTTCTGGTCTTAAATATACTGTTGATGTTGTGTCTTCTGTTACTCCTTGGAATGTTTTGAACATTAAATTGAATTTACGTATATCTGTAAAGTTTGTTTTTCCACATTTTGGACATGGTATTTTGTTTTCGTTTATAAAGTCTATTAATTGCTTATCTGTCATTCCATCTGCTATCATATCTTTTCCTTGTTCATGTGCCCATTCTTCTATTAATTTGTCTGCTCTATGTCTTGTTTTACATTCTTTGCAGTCTATTAATGGGTCTGAAAATCCTCCTACATGTCCTGATGCTACCCATGTTTCTGGATTCATTAGTATTGCTGCATCTAACCCTACTACATTTGGTTGCTCTTGTATGAATTTTTTTCTCCATGCTGCTTTTATATTGTTTTTTAATTCATTTCCTAATGGTCCATAATCCCATGTGTTTGCTAATCCCCCATAAATTTCTGAGCCTGGATATATATATCCTCTACTTTTACATAAACTTACTAGTTTGTCCATTGATTCTAACATAATAAATTCCTCCTTTTTATTTTTTGTTTTTTAATTTTTATGTTTAATGCTTTTTTGTTTTTCTGTGGATTGTTATTTTTTATATTCTAGGAAAGTTCGGAGAAATTTCATAAAATATAAAAAAACTTCCGACTCCTAGCCTTATATAGCTAGGGACGAAAGTTTTGATTCCGCGTTTCCACCCTAATTCTTAAAACTTTTTTGTTTTAAGCTCCTTAATTTGTTTTTGATTACTCCAAAGCTCCCCATACCTTTTTATGACAAGGCTTCCACCTTTTCCTTGCTCTCTATTCATAATTTTTTAGTATTTTTTCTTTTTCATCATAATCGTATTTAATTGGCAGGGGTAGAAGGATTCGAACCCTCACAGGCGGTTTTGGAGACCGATGTGCTACCATTGACACTATACCCCTATTTTTTGTTGCTTTCTTTTGCTTTCCTTATATTAGCATATTTATTTTTTTTTTGCAAGTAATTTTTTGAATTTTTTTGAATTAATTGCAAAATGATGGTGTATAATATGTCTGCTTTTTTAGTTTTACATTTTACACCATCATATGTGCAAATTTATTCAATAAAAGCATTATTTATAATCAGCATAAAATGTTGCTCGAAAACTAAGATTTTGGCTACTATCAGCTATACCAATGTTACTACGATTAGCAACTGGATAACCTACACCTTCTAAATTGTAACTTCCTCCTCTGTTAGAACAAGGATATTTACTATCTAAAGTTTTCTCTAATGTCCATTCCCATTCATTCCCTGCTAAATCATATATATTCATTTTGTTTGTTTCTTCTGATGCTCCTGATGATAGTATAGTAGAACTATTAGCTGGTTTGACTCCTGTTATTGATTTCCAGTTCATTCCATTATCTGTTGATTGTTTTGCCTTTACACTTGTTATTGCTTTTTCTGTGTTGTTGTAATTTCCCCAATTACTACTATTTGAATTTATATCTGATATTTTAAATCCACTTTTTACTTCTAAAAATTTGCATACCAAATCCCATTGTATTCCGAACATTAAGCCACTTATGTAATTACTATTTGGTTTCATTTCTCTGGCTAAACTTTCCGCTTCACTACAATATACGTAGTTATATGGTAGTGCATCTTTTTGGCTTATTGCTTTTGGTGATTTGCCTATTTTTATATCTGTGTGGGCTATTCTTGCTTTAGATACATCTTCTATGCTTCCTTCTATTCCTGCTTCATATCTTCCTATCCAGAATCCTCCGTATGTGTACACGCTTTTTAACATTTTTTGATATTCTATTTTATATTCGTTGTATGTTAATCCACATCCATTTGTTAATTTTTTTTGTACATCTGTTAAATTAGCTGTACTTTCTGTTACTAATACTTCTCCATCTTTTGCATACCATTCATCTGTCCAATTTTCATTTTGTGTTGCACTTCCTCTTCTATATGTTGCTGCATATGTTACTAATTTGTTTTTTATATCATTATAATTTTGTTCTGTTAATTCTTGTGTCGTATCTATTGATAAATCTGTAAATACTGTTGTTTTTGGTACTTCTATCCATACCCATTCATTTTCATTTTTATCTTTTATTACTATTCCTTTGTTTGCATCATTTTCTAATATTGTTCCATCAGATGGCATTGCTCCTGCTGGATTTGTATCTGCTGTATTTATGTTTTCAAATTTGTAACTTTCTAATATATTTTCCATATTTGACAAAGTTCTGCTTTCATTATCTTGTGCTTGTTCTGTTTTTTCTTTTGCTTCCTTTGCTCTGGTTAATATTCCGTTATCTCCACTTAAGCCTGCTATTGTCACTCCTGCTAATATTAGCAACACTATAACTGTAATTACTAAAGCTATTAGTGTTATTCCTACCTCTTTTTTCTTTATTTTCATTATAAAGTTCCTCCTTTGTCTTTTATTTATTTTTTATTAAGCTTAAAACTTAACAAAAAAGTCTAAAATCTGATTCACTTACAGTATTAACTGTTTCATGTTTTTTTATTCATTATTTTCAAAACTTTTTCCATCTTTTAACATTGCATTTTTTGTTGGTATATGCTATAAAATTAGGTATATATGTTTACTAAAGTTTTAAGCTTAATATTGCCTTTGCATATAAATTTTTTTCAAAAATTGGGCTTTGGGCTATATTTTATAAAAACTTTTTTGTAAGCTTTTTTTACTTTATTAAAAGTTATTTTATCATACTTAATCTTTTTATAGAACATACTAAAAGTGCACCATTATCAAAAAAATAAAGTGTTCCTTTATTATTAAACTTTATTGTATAATAATTGAGTTCACTTTATTTTTTGCTATTTTTATTTTTTTGTTTGGTTTTATAATAATACTACTTCATTTTGTTTTAGGCTTTCTTGAACATTTATAACTCTTTGGTTTGAAGAACCTTTCCATTTTAGAGTTGGGTTGTGCAAGTCATCCATGTACTGTCCATCTACAAGGACATCTAAATATTTTACTACTTCTTTGTCTTTTAAGTCTCTATCAAATTTGAATCCTGACCATGCCCATAAGTTTTTATTTGGAAATTTTTGTTTAAATGCTTTTGCTAATTTGGTTGTTCCTTCTATATTTTTTGGATTCATTGGTTCTCCTCCTAATATTGAAAGTCCTTCTACATTTTCATTTTCACATAGTTCTAATACTCTGTTTATTGTATTTTCTGTAAATTCTTTTCCTCCATTAAAGTCATGTGTTTCTGGGTTAAAACAATTTTTGCAGTTGAATGTACATCCTTGCATAAAGATTGATACTCTTACTCCTGGTCCATCTGCTATATCCATTTTTCTAATTTTATTATATCTCATTTGCAATCTCTTCTTTCATTTATAAATTTAACGAAGCTAAAATTGTAATTTTTTCAATCTTATAGGAAAGTTCTCCGAACTTTCTATAAGATGAAAATAGCAATGTACAGAAATTTGCTTTGCAAATTTCGCACACGAACAAAGACGCGGACTTTAAAAATTTCTAATAAGTGCAATGTTACTAATGTCCGCTTTTGTTCATTACTCGTCGTCTTTGTTATCAATATGCAACACTCTTTCCTTTATTTCTTGTGTACGTCCTTTGTTCCAGAAATTACTTCCTATGTATCCACATGTTCTTCTTGCTACATTTAATGTATCATGGTCTCTGTTTCCACAGTTTGGGCAATACCATTCTAGATTTTCATCTATTAGTATTTCTCCATCATATCCACATTTTTGGCAATAATCTGATTTTGTATTTAATTCTGCATACATTATGTTGTTATATATAAATTTGATTATTTGTAATACTACTTCTAAGTTGTCTTGTAGATTTGGTGTTTCTACATAAGATACTGCTCCACCTGGACTTAATACTTGGAATTCACTTTCTAGTTTTAGTTTAGAGAATGCATCTATTTCTTCAAATACTGGTACATGATATGAGTTTGTTATATAATCTCTATCTGTAATTCCTTTGACTTTTCCAAATCTTTTTCTTAAACATTTTGAGAATTTGTATGTTGTTGATTCTATTGGTGTTCCATATACACTATAATCTATGTCTTCTTGTTCTTTCCATTCTTTGCATTTGTCATTTAGTTTTTTCATTACTTCAATTCCAAATTCTTTTCCTTTTCCGTTGTCAGTGTGACTATGTCCTGTCATGTATTTTACACATTCATATAATCCTGCATATCCTAATGATATTGTAGAATATCCTCCATGTAATAGTGGGTGGATGCTTTCTCCTTTTTTCAATCTTGCTAATGCTCCATGTTGCCATAATATTGGAGCTACATCACTCGTTGCTTTGCTTAGTCTTTCATGTCTTATTTTTAATGCTTTGTGGCATAATTCTAATCTTTCTTCAAAGATTTCCCAGAATTTTTCCATATCTTTTCCTGATGATAATGCTGCATCAACTAAATTTATTGTTACTACACCTTGGTTGAATCTTCCATAATATTTTGGTTTGTTTGTTTTTGGGTCTATATATGGTGTCAAGAATGATCTACATCCCATACATGGATAGCAGTGTCCTTCTCCATTTTTGTCTACTTTTAATTCTAACATTTTCTTTTCTGATATATAGTCTGGTACCATTCTTTTTGCTGTACATTTTGCTGCTAATTCTGTTAAATACCAATATTTACTGTTTTCATTTATATTATCTTCTTCTAATACATATAACAATTTTGGAAATGCTGGTGTTACATAGACTCCTTTTTCGTTTTTCATTCCTAATGTTCTTTGTTTTAGAATTTCTTCTATTATCATTGCTAATTCTTCTTTATATTCTTTTGTTTCTCCTAAGTATAAACATACACTTAAGAATGGTGCTTGTCCATTTGTTGTTGTCATTGAGTTTATTTGATATTGGAATGTCTGTACTCCATCTTTTACTTCTTTTTTTAGGTCCTCTTTTGCATATTTTTCACAGTCTTCTTTTGAGAAGTTTCTTGCTTGGTATTTTTCTAAAAATCTTTTATAACTTTCTCTTACAAATGGGGCTAAATGTGTCATTGTTACTGTTACTCCTCCATATTGGCTAGAGTTTACTGCTGTTATTATTTGTGTTGCTATTGTCATTGCTGTTAAAAATCTATGTGGTTTTTCTATCATTACTCCATTTATGTTTGTTCCATTTTGTAACATATCTTCTAGATTTATTAGGTCACAGTTGTGTAATGCGTTTTGGGCAAAATAATCTGCATCATGAAAATGTATAATTCCTTCATCATGTGCTTTTACTATGTCTTCTGGTAATAAAAATCTTCTTGTTATGTCTGTACTTGTTATTCCTGCTAAATAGTCTCTTTGTGTTGTTACTACTTTGGCATTTTTGTTTGAGTTTTCTGTGTTCCAATATTCACTTTCTCCATCTATTAACTCTTTTATTGATTGGTCTGTTGTGTTTGATTTTCTTACTAATGCTCTTGTGTAACGATATGTTATATATTGTTTTGCTAGTTGATATTTTCCTATTTCCATTAATTTTTTCTCTATTATGTCTTGGATATCTTCAACTAATATTCTTGATTTTTTTAGGTCCTCTATATATCCTATTATATTATTTATATCTTCTTCTGTGGCTTTTTCTTTTTTTGATACCTCATTATTTGCTTTTCCTATTGCTATTCTTATTTTTTCTGGATTGTAATCGACTATTGTTCCATCCCTTTTTATGATTTTCATTTTGCACTATCTCCTTTCAATTCCCCATTTGTTATTTTATATTTTTTAAAATTTATGTTTCTATTATATACAAAAAGAAGTCTTTTTCTGTTGCAATTGCAACAAATTATGACTTCTTTTTTATTTTTATTTTATTCTTTGCTTGGTTCTAAGGAAAACTTTTTTGTTACAAAATTATTACAGTGCTATTACAAACACATTACGTAAATATATTATAAATACCTGTTGTTACAAAACATACTAAAATTCCACAAATTGTTGGTATTAAAAATGATAGCCCTACCCATTTCCATTTTCCTGTTTCTTTTTTTATTGTCACTAGTGTTGTTGCACATGGAAAATGTAGTATTGTGAATATCATTACATTTATTGCGGTTAATATGTTCCATCCATTTTGTTTTAGGATTTCTCCTATTTCCATTGTGCTTTCCATATTTGTTAATGTTTTTGTTTTTAAGTAACACATTAGTATTATTGGTAATACTATTTCATTTGCTGGTATTCCTAAAACAAATCCTGTTAATATATATCCGTCTAATCCCATTAGTTTTGCAAATGGGTCAAAAAAGTTTGCTACTATTGTTAGTATCGTATTTCCTTGTATTGTAGTATTGGCCATTATCCATATTACTAATCCTGCTGGTGCTGCTACTTTTATTGCTCTTTTTAATACATATAATGTTCTGTCAAATAAGGACCTTATTAGAATTTTTCCTATTTGTGGTTTTCTATATGGTGGTAATTCTAGCACAAATGATGATGGCATTCCTTTTAATATTGTTTTTGATAATATTTTGGATATTATTAATGTTAAAAATATTCCAAATATTATTACTCCTATTACACTTATTGTTGCTAATATGCTTGAGAATTTTCCATAACTTCCTGCTATAAATATTGTTGCTACTGATATTAAAAATGGAAATCTTCCATTACATGGTACTAAATTGTTCGTTAATATTGCTATTAGTCTTTCTCTTGGTGAATCTATTATTCTGCAGCCTGTTACTCCACATGCATTACATCCAAATCCCATACACATTGTTATCATTTGCTTTCCTGTGCAACATGCTTTTTTGAAGAATTTATCCATATTAAATGCAATCCTTGGTAAATATCCCAAGTCTTCTAAAAATGTGAATAATGGGAAAAATATTGCCATTGGTGGTAACATTACTGATATTACCCATGTTAGTGTTTGATATACTCCTAATATTAACATATCTGATAACCATTGTGGACAGTTTATATATGTTGCCATATATATTAATTTTTTTTGTATCCATCCAAAAAATGTGAATAATATTTCTGATGGATAATTTGCTCCTATTATTGTTATCCAGAAAATTATTGCTAAAAATAGTATCATTATTGGTATTCCGTATTTTTTTGATGTTAATATTTTGTCTATTTTTCTGTCTCTTTCACTATAATTTTTATTTTCAAATGTGCATACCTGTTTGCAAATTTCTTCTGCTTTGTTTAATATTTTTGTTACTTTTTCTTCTGCATTTTTGGCTTTGTTTTTTTCTTCTTGATTTTTGTTGCTTTCATGCTCTTTTTCTTCATATTCTATCATTTTTGGAGTACATTTTATTTTTCCTGTTGCTACTTTGTATATTGTTTCTTTTAGATTTTCTAACGTTTTTTTCTTTTTGGCTGTTGTTCCTACAACTGGCACTCCCAATATTTTTGATAGTTTTTCTAAATCTATTTTTATTTTTTTCTTTTTGGCTTCATCTAGTAAATTTACACATAATATTACATTTGATGTTAATTCCATTATTTGAAATGCTAGATTCAAATTTCTTTCTAAACATGTACTATCTACAACTACTACTGTGACATCTGCATTTCCGTTACATATGTAATCTCTTGCGATTTCTTCTTCTTCTGAATGTGCCATCAATGAATATGTACCTGGTATATCTACAAATATGAATTCTTTGTTATTGATTTTTGCTTCTCCTGTTGCATTTGCTACTGTTTTTCCTGGCCAGTTTCCTGTGTGTTGATGCATTCCTGTTAGACTGTTAAAAATAGTAGATTTTCCTACATTAGGATTTCCTGCTAGTGCTATTGTATATTTTTTGCTCATGAAAAACCTCCTTCATTTAGTAGCTTTTTAGTGTTTTTTTCTACTATTATATTTTATGAAGAAGGTTTATTTTTGTGTATATTTTTGATTTTATTCGTTTTTGCTTGACTATTGTGGTACTTTTTATATTTGGCTTTTATTCTTGAATTTCTATTAGTTTTGTGTCCTCTTCTCTTATTGCTATTAGTGTTCCCCTTAAATCAAATGCTCTTGGGTCTCCTGATGGGCTTATTAATACTGGTGTTACTTTGGTTCCTTTTACCATACCTAAGTCTAATAGTCTCCTTTTTATATCTTCTTTGCAGTGTATATCTAATATTTTACATGGTTTATTTATTTGTATTTCATTTAACTTCATTTTTCCTCATTCCTTCCATCATTCTATATTTTTTGGAAAAGAACTCCATATTATATTATATTTCGACTTTTTATTTTAGTACACCATATATTAAATTTTTATTATTTTTTTAATTCTATTATCAAATCTTCATATGCTTTTGTGGCTAATTCGTCTTGATTTTTTAATATCCAGATATGACTTGCTTTTTCATATTCTTTTAGTGTTATTTGTATTTCTTCATTTTTGGCTTTTTCTACAAAATCTTTTGCGTCTGGATTTAATATATCATATGTTCCTGTATATATTGTTACATTTTTTAGTTTGTTTATTGGCCCATTTATTGGGTTTACTAAATAACTGCTATTTTCTTTTTCTCCTGAATATAAAATTCCTGCTATTTTTAGCTTTTCTTTGCTTAAGTCTTTGTCATTTTCTTGGACTTTATCTATTTTTGGATTTGTCATTGTTGTGTCTAGCCATGGTGATATTAGTATTAGCTTTTCTGGGACTTCTATATTTTCTTCTCCTAATTTTTCTTCTAATGCTAATGCTAGTCCTCCTCCTGCCGAATCTCCCATCATTATTAAGTTTTGTGGCTCTATTTCTTTTATTATTTCTTGATATAGTGGCTCTACCATCTCAAATACATTTTTATATGTATATTTTGGAGTTAGTGGATAATCTGGTATTATTACCCCATATCCTGTTTGCTTTGCTATTTTTTCTATGAATTTCCAATGGTATTTTTCTAGCCCTCCCATATATGCTCCTCCATGGAAATATAGTATATATTTGCTGTCTTTATTTTTTTCTGCTGGCTCTATTGCAAATACTTTTTTGTTTCCATATTCTTTTGTGTATATTTTTTCTTCTTGTTGTACTTGCTCTGGTATTTGGGTTTCTTCTTGTATAAATAAAAAGTATGCTGCTGCTACTACAGCAATCATACCTATTATAAATATAAATATTGCAAAATGTTTTATCTGCTTCAATTTTTTCAACTCCTAATTCATTGTTCCTAATGCTGTTATAAATATTCCTAATCCTAATAATAATATTATTATTGAGCATAATATTTCTAGTGCTCCTAATACTACTCCTGTTATTGCCATCCATTTTCCTTTTTCTTTGCTTTGGTTAAATTTTACTATTCCTATTATTCCTGTTATTAGTGCTGCTAATCCACATGGGAATTGATAATAGAATATTCCTACTAGTCCACATACAAAACTTGCTATTCCTACTCCATTATATTTTTTGTCTTCTTCTTTTTGTCCTACTACTTCTCCTTTTTTTACTTCTTCCCAGTTGTTTGTGTTTGCTTGCTCCTTTATTGGTTCGTTTTGGTTTTGGTTTTCATTTGTTTCCATTTTACCACATTCCTTCCTTTTATTTTTGCAGCTTTTTTCTTCTGCTTTCTTGTTTTATATTATCATATTTTTTGTTTTTTTGTCAATGGTGTTTTTTGGGACGGACTCAAAAAGCACTAATGTTTTTGGGGACGGACTCAAAAAACATCACTTTTACATGCTTTTTATAAATAATAAATGTTATATGGTTTAATAATTTTTTCAGTTCAATACACAAACTAAAAATTTCTAAAATAAAATAATGTAATCCTTCAGCTTAGTCCTCACTTCGTTCGACGTGAAGCTCTTCCGTCATTTTATTTAAGAAATTCTAAGATTGTTCCAATTACATTCAAAAATTATTTTACCATATAACATTTATTATTTTTTATGCTATTTTAAAAAAGTAGTGTTTTTTTGCTCCGTCCCCAAAAACATTATAGGCTTATCATATATATTAAAATTCCTACTGTTTGAATAATAAATAAGTTTAATATGTTAGAGGTTAGCAAATTATTTGTAGCTTCTACAACACCTAAAATATCATTTTTACTTTCTTGCTTTTTATAATGTTTTTGAGCTTCAAAAAAAGTTATTAATTCTGGTATACTTGTTGCAAATCCCAATAAAATACCGATTATAGTTTGTGATACATTAAATAAATTTGCCAGATTTTCTAATGTTTCTCCTAGTAAATCTCCTACTACAAATAATAATATTCCTGTTGCTATTAAAATTATTACATATAGCAATGTTTTTCTGGTATTCCCTCTTTCTTTAATTTCTTCTTGTTCTATCTGTTTTTCCAGCTCTTTGTCTTGTTTCGATAAATAAAGTTTATGTGCATTACTGTTTATATATACAAATAAAATATATAGTAATATAAAGATTGGTACTATTTTTACGTTTAATTCTATATCTAACCACATTAATAATAATGGAATTGCTATTGTTAATAATACCATTATTATGTCTATTTTTATTGCTTTGTTTTCAAATGCTTTTTTGTTTTTGTTTAATATTATTGAACCTAAATATTGTATTAGGTTTATTACATTTGAACTTAATATGTTGTACATGCTTGCTCCTGTTAGTCCTCTTAAACTTGATGCTGATATTGTTAATAGCTCTGGTACAGATGTTGCATATCCTGCTATATCTCCTATTGTTTTTGGTTTTAAACTTAAATTTTCTGCTAATTTTCTTAATGTTTTTACTAGTATATTTTTTGATATTATTACTATTAATCCTGAATAAATTATAAATTTTATAAATTCGTAAAACATTTTTTCCTCCAATCTGGTTTAAGTTAGTGTTTTCTGGGACAGAGGCTGATGTTTTTGGGGTGTTTTTTGAGTCCGGCCCCAAAAACACCTAAACCTTAATTTTATTTTACCCAATTTCTTGCCATTTATTAGAAAATATTGTATAATTAGGCTATTCAAGTTATTTTAAGGGGGCATACAAATGGATGAAGTAAAAATCGGAAAAGTTTATCGCCATTTTAAAGGAAATTATTATTTTGTAGAAAATATAGCATATGACTCGGAATCTAAGGAAAGAATCGTTGTTTATAAACCTTTATATAATAGAAATGATGGTCGTTTTCTTTGGGTTAGGCCTGAAAAAATGTTTTTAGAAGAAATACCTGAAAGACCAGATAATATTACTGGGCAAAAGTTTCGTTTTGAACTTGTTAGCGAATTAGATAAAGATTATTTGAACTAGTTTAATTTTCTAGTATAAAATATTTGTGAATTTAAGAATTAAGAAAGGAAGTTTTATTATGATAGATATTAAATTTTTAAGGGAGAATCCTGATATCGTAAAAGATAATATAAAGAAAAAATTTCAAGATCAAAAGTTAGTTTTGGTTGATGAAGTTATTGATTTGGATAAAAAAAATAGAGAGGCTAAATTAAATGGCGACAATTTAAGGTCTGAAAGAAAATCTTTGAGTGCTCAAATTGGTGGCCTTATGAAAAATGGTCAAAAAGATGAGGCTGAAAAGATTAAAGAACAAGTTCAAAAAATTAATGATGAACTTGATAAAAATGAAAAATTAGAGGCTGAATATTCAGAACAAATTAAAGAGAGAATGATGAAAATTCCTAATATTATGGATTCTAGTGTTCCTATTGGTAAGGATGATTCTGAAAATGTTGAGGTCCAAAGATTTGGTGAGCCAGTTGTTCCAGATTATGAAATTCCTCATCATGCTGATATTATTGCTAAATTTAATGGATTGGATAAAGAAAGTGCTGGTAGAACTAGTGGTATGGGATTTTATTATTTAATTGGTGATATTGCTAGACTTCATGAGGCTATGCTTGCTTATGCTAGAGATTATATGATTAATAATGGGTTTACATATTGCATTCCTCCTTTTATGATTCGTTCTGATGTTGTTAATGGTGTTATGAGCTTTGAGGAAATGGATGCTATGATGTATAAAATTGAAGGTGAAGATTTATTTTTAATTGGCACTTCTGAACATTCTATGATTGGTAAATTTAAAGATCAACTTATTAAAAAATCTGATTTGCCTATTACTATGACTTCTTATTCTCCTTGTTTTAGAAAAGAGATTGGTTCTCACGGCTTAGAGGAAAGAGGTTTGTATCGTGTTCATCAATTTGAAAAACAAGAAATGATTGTTCTTTGTGAACCTGAAGATTCTATGAATTGGTATAATAAAATGTGGAAATTAAGTGTTGATTTATTTAGAAACTTCAATGTTCCTGTTAGACAACTTGATTGTTGTTCTGGTGATTTGGCTGATTTAAAAGTAAAATCTTGTGATATTGAAGCTTGGAGTCCTCGCCAACAAAAATATTTTGAGGTTTGCAGTTGCTCTACATTAGGTGATGCTCAAGCTAGACGTTTGGGTATTCGTGCTAAGGGCGAAAATGGTAATTATTTTGTTCATACTTTAAATAATACTGTTGTTGCTACTCCTAGAGGTTTAATTGCTGTTATTGAAAATAATTATAATGAAGATGGTAGTATTACTGTTCCAGAAGTTTTAAGACCTTATATGGGTGGTTTAGATAAAATATTGCCTAAAAATTAGATGAAAGGATGTTTTTATATGATTATTAAAAATCCTCAATTTGAAGTTTCTGCTGTTAGTCCTAAACAGTATCCTAAAAATAATTTGCCAGAGATTGTTTTAGTTGGGAAATCTAATGTTGGGAAATCTAGTTTTGTTAATACTATGATTAATAGAAAAAAATTGGCTAGAACTAGTAGTGAACCTGGTAAGACTCGTCAAATTAATTTTTATAATATGGATAATTCTTTTTATTTTGTTGACCTTCCTGGTTATGGTTATAGCAAAATGTCTAAAAAAGAACAGGAACAAGTCGGTAATTTTATTGAGTATTATTTGCAAAATCGTGAACAAATTACTTTAGTTGTTTTTTTGGTTGATATTAGGCATACTCCTACTGCTAATGATAAGTTAATGTATGATTACATTATTCGTGCTGGGTTGCCTTGTTTGATTCTTGCTAATAAGGCTGATAAAATTGCTGTTACTAAAGTTGATAGTGAGGTTAAAAAAATTCAACAGTTTTTGAATCCTATGCTTGATATTACTACTTTGCCTTTTTCTTCTGAAAGGAAAAGTTATACTGATGATGTTTGGGATTTTTTAGAGAACTTCTTACATGAAACAAAAGCGGACAACTAAGTGTTTTCCGCTTTTTTGTTATTGCATTATTGTATAGGTAAATCGTTAATTTGTGATATTCCTTGATACAAATTATATACTTCTTTGTATCCCATTCTTTTTAATTTTCTTTGTGCTGTTTTGCTTCTTCCTCCAATATCGCAATATACAATTATCTGTTGTTCTATATTTGGTATTTTTGTTTTTATTTCTCTTTGTATGTTATATTCTGGTATACATATTGCTCCTGATATATGTCCTTCTTTATATTCTTGTGGACTTCTTACATCTATTAGTATAGCTCCGTTTCTTATTAGTGCTTGCATTTGATTGTAGTTTATGTCATCTGGTTCTATGTTTCTTTTGAGTTTACTTCTTAATTTATTTATAAATTTATTCAATTTCCTTATCCTCCTTCGAGGCACAAACTTGGTTGGAAAAGAATTAAATTTGACTTAACTAATATAATTATTTTTCAACCTTTATTCCTCACCTTATATTATATTATGCTTCGAAGGTGCTTTTGTTAAGTTTGTATTATAATTTTGGATTTATGAATAAATAGTATATTATTCCTATTATTTCTAAAATTGTAATTGTTGGTAATCCTATTGTAAATTGTAATTTCTTTGTTTTGTGCCTGAATATGTACATTCCAGATATTGTTCCTATTCCTCCGCCTAATATTGTTACTAAAAATATTGTTTTTTCTGGTATTCTCCATTTTCCTTTTTCTGCTTTCTTTTTGTCTATTAACATTATTAAAAATCCTATAATATTTATTGCTATAATGTATATTGGTATTATTGTTGATATTTTTATTTGTGGTAATATTCCATAATTCTCCATTTTTTGCTCCTTCTCTATTTATTTGTTAAAAATTCGGCTATTCCATATATAAGAGACATTTCTGTAGCAATGTTAAATTCTTTTTACCTCTGGTTTTCGTTGCCTATTAATGCTCCTATATACATTAATATAATTACTGCTATTCATACAATGTTTAGTACTTGCTCATAATTGCTTGCTCTGTTCTTAGTTTTCCTCTTATTCTTTCTTCAAAGATTTTCTTTCTTTTTTCTAAGTATTTTGCACTTTTTTGCATTAAAACATATTCTTCTTTTTCTTTTTCTTTTATGATATACAAGTTTTCTCCTGCTATTATTCCTGTTCCGTTTTGCAGCACTACTACTTGTTCTATCCGCTCTTTTTCCTTTTGCCTCATTTGGTTTTCTTCCTTTCTGCTTTTTTATGTTCCTTTATTATACATCTTTTGGCTGGATTTTGCAAGTTAGTGGATTTGCAAGTTACCATATTTTTTAATCAAGTTTTGCTTTGATTTTTTACTAATATTTATTTTACTCATTCTTTTTTACCTACTCTTGTTATCCTTTATTTTTTTCTTGTAATAATTCTAACATTTTACTAAATCCCATTTTTATACCTCCTGCTTTATTTTGTTTTTTGATTATTTACATAAAGCTGGTGCGGTTCGTTTTTTTGGCCTGAAAGCTCAAAAAAAACGCTACCGCCAGGTGAAAAATTGAAAAGCAGGATTTACCATAAACAAGTTTATGATAAATTCTGCTCTTCAATTTTTCACCTGCCTCTAGCGTATTTCATTCGCTAGATGGTCTTGTATTCAATTTACCGGTTATAAAATGACTCTCTCGCCTATTTTATAATCACGGCTTTAGTTTTTAGTTTACATAAAGTGCAGGGCGGAAGCCAATACTGATGTCGGCATAGGTCGTGTCGAAGTTACAGCGGCTGGAAGCTGGATAGCCAGAGCCTGTATTGCCGTAACTGCCTCCGCTGTGGGCACAAGGAAAGATGCTGCCGGAAGTTTTTTCCAATGTCCATTCCCATTCATTTCCTGCAAAATCATAAATGTTCATCTTTTTTGTATAATCTGTTATTCCTGTGCTTAATAGTGTATCATAATCTGGACTTGTATTTGGTTTTGTATATGGACCTGTAATTGTTGTCCATGTTCCTAATGCACTATTTTTATATATAGCATATTTTCCTGATGTTATATTTTCTATT
>UMDT01039115.1_pt1 | contig 21208 bp, 26 predicted proteins | sample 1964561 | NCBI WGS metagenome assembly UMDT01 (sample SAMEA4836001, study PRJEB28245) | human gut metagenome | biome: gut microbiome; material: fecal sample | place: Denmark | collected 2008
AAATTATTTACACATAGCATTCCATTAATTGTAGCAGAACAATGTTATGAAAAATTGTTGAAAGATGCACGTATTTTAGTTCAAGATACTAAAATTGCTAATAAAAGAGAAAAAGCATATAATATGTTAATTAATTTGATAGAAGATTATAATGTAAGATTATTGTCTACAAAAGTATTTTGGGACGATTTATCAAAAAGAGATGAGTATAAGAAGTTTTGGGACAAGTATCAAAAGATATCAAAATTGAAAGAAACTGATTTTATAGAGTATGTAAAACAAAAAGAAATTTTATTTATAAAAGATGATTTAAAGAAAATCAATAATACAGATAGCAAGGTTGATTATTCTAAATTAGAGATTTATTATAAGAGAAAATTATTAGATTATGGTCAAATAAGAGAATTGCATAATGATTATAAATCAGAAGGAAAATATTTTGGAAATATTCGCAATATTGTAAATAAAATGAGTGCATAATTAGAAAGAAGGATGTAATAAAAATGTGCGAAATTATATATGAAGATGTGAAACCTAATGAACAATATGAAAGTACAATAAAGAAAGTTTTAAAAGAGTGTTATGAGGTGGAAAATTTAGTTAATTCTAAATTGATAATTACAGTAACATTCACAACTCCAGAAAATATAAGAAAGATTAATAATAAATATAGAAATATTGATAGAGCAACAGATGTACTTTCTTTTCCAATGTTTGAAAAAGATGAATTAGATAAAAAAATAAAAGAGCAAGATTTTATTTGTGAAGATGTTTTGGGTGATATTATTATTTCTGTTGAAAAAGTAGAAGAACAGGCAAAAGAATATGGTCATAGTTTTGAAAGGGAATTGAGCTATATGGTTGTTCATGGTTTTTATCATTTAATGGGATATGACCATATAGAAGAAAAGGACAAAGTAATAATGAGACCAAAAGAAGAAAAAGTTCTTAATAGATTAGGTATTACTAGATAAGACCTATGTGTTAAAGGAGAGGGTAAATAGATGGATAAAGGTAGTGTAAAGCCAGCGATAATAGTTTTAGTGATTTTAATTATATTAGCTGGTGGCTTTTTAGGATACAAAATTGTTGAAAATAAAAATAAAAATTTGGAAACTGCTAATGAACAAAATTCTGAAGATGATGTATTAGTTACAGGAATTAGTAAAAAAGAGGAAAAACAAGTTCAGATATATAATGGAAAAGATAGACCTATTGCTGTTATGATTGATAATCATAATCAAGCATGGCCACAAGTGGGACTTCAAAAAGCATATATGGTTTATGAAGCTATTGCAGAAGGTGGAGAAACACGTTTGATGGCTTTATTCAAAGGTGTTGATGTAGAACAAATTGGACCAGTACGTAGTGCTAGACATTATTTTTTAGATTATGCAATGGAAAATGATGCTATTTATGTTCATTTTGGATGGAGTCCACAGGCTAAAAGTGATATAAAGAAATATTCAATAAATAATATAAATGGTATAGAAGAAGATGGTGTGACTTTTTGGAGGACTAAACAAAAGTCAGCTCCACATAATGCTTTAACAAGTACAGAGAAAATATTGAAGTCTGCTCAAAATAAAAAATATAGAACTACTTCAACAGAAAAAAGTGTGCTTAATTATGTGACAGATGAAGTAAATTTAGAAGATGGTCAAAGTGCAGTTTCTATAACAATTCCACATTCTAATTTACAAACTGTAAAATATGAATATGATGAAACTAATAAAGTATATAAACGTTTTGCTAGAAATAAAGCACAAACAGATTGGACTTCAGGTGAAAGTTTAACAACTAAGAATATTATAGTTACTATGTGTGATAATTTTGATTTAAATGATGGAGAAAACAAAGGTAGACAGACTTTAAAAAATATTGGTACATTTGATGGATATTATTTAACTAATGGTAAAGCAATAAAAATTAAATGTATAAAAAATGCTAGAGATGAAAAAACAGTTTATAAAGATTTACAAGGTAATGAGATTAAGGTTAATGATGGTAATACATGGGTAAATATTTGTCCAACAGATGCTAAAATTGTTATACAAGGTGCATCAGAAAATGAAAATGCTGCAAATACTGTAAAAAATAATGTATAGTTGAGAGATATATGTATTGGTTAGAAAGGATTTGGGAAAATGAATGTTTATGATATTGCTAATGATTTAGCTCAACAAATAAAAAAATCAGAAGAATATGTTAATTATAAAATGGCTAGAGAGGCTATTAAATTAAATAGTAATTTGTCAAAGAAAATTGAGGAATTTGATAAATTAAGATATGAAACACAACTTGAAGTTATGCAAACAGGAAAAAACAATCCTGAAAAATTACAAAAAGTTCAAGAAAAATATGCTGAATTAATTGAACAAATTGATGCTAAAAATTATTTTGAAGCAGAAACAAGATTTAATGTTTTGGTTGCAGATATTAATAAAATTATTGGTGAAGCAATAAAAGATGTTATGAATTAATAAGTTTTGGAGGATTATATATGGAATTTTTGGTAGTTTCTTTTATGAGTATAATACTAATATTTATTTTGTTTTTTATATTTGGTGTTAATATGAAGAAGCTAAAAAATATGACTAATATAGAGGAATTGGATAATATTAGTAATAAATATCCAAGTAATATAAATATTTGTAAAGAATATCTAAAAAAATTGAATAATGAAAATGTTCAGATTGAGGAAAATGTAGGTTCTGATGCTACTGTATATATAGCAGTTACAAACAAAATATCAATAGGAAATTTAAAAAATAGTTATACACGTATTCAAACTATTGCACATGAATGTTTACATTCAATTCAAGATAAAAAGATATTATTATTTAATTTTATATTTTCTAATATTTATTTATTGTATTTTTTTATTACTTTAGTTTTAGCTATATTGGGAAAATTACATAATCAAATGGCTTGTGTTGCTGTTTTAGCAATATTGGGTTTAGTTTATTTAATTGTTAGGATGTATTTGGAAAATGATGCTATGATTAAAGCTCGTTTTTTGGCAAAAGAATATATGGAAGAAAAGGGAATATCTTCTAAAGAGGATATTGATAAAATGATAAAACAATATGATATTGTTAATGATTTAGGTATTAAATGTGTTCATTATCAATTGTTTTTGACTGTTATGTATAAAATTGCTTTATTAAGTTTAATTTGCTTTTGGAGATAAAAATATTGAAAAATATGTAACATAATGTTATAATATAAAAGGATAAAACATTTGGAAAGGAATGATAGTAATATGAAAAAAGATAAAAAACAAAAAGATATAGTATCAAAAAAGAAAAGAGAATATAATGCAGGTAAAATATTTGGCAGAATAATGGCTTTAATGTTAATAGTATTTATGCTTGCAGGTACATTTGCAACACTTATTTTTGCATTACAATAGAAAAAAATAAAATTTAATCATAAATAAAGAAGGAGGATATGCTAGTTATTAAGACTAGCATAACTATTATATATGGGAAATGTAGGAACAGTTGGAACAATAACCCCTGTAAAAGCAACAAATTGGGAAACATTTTATAATGAAAATATATTAGGATATTTTCAAAATTTAAAGGGGAATCCATTTGAATTAATAACTTTAGTAATAGATATAGCAATAGTAATATTTTTATTTTATTGGTTTTTTAAAGCGGTAAAAGGTTCAAGAGCATGGCAATTGATAAAAGGAATTGCCTTATTGCTTGTTGCAACATGGGTAAGTGGATTTTTGAATCTAAGGATATTAAATGCAATTTTAACTGCAATAATGAATATTGGATTAATTGCAGTTATAATAATATTCCAGCCAGAATTAAGAAGAGGTTTGGAGCAATTGGGAACCAATAAATTTGCTAAATTTTTTGGTATAAATTCTGATTTGGCAGCAAAAACAAAAGAAGATATTTATAAAGTTGTAATAGCAACAGAAGAGTTAGCAAAATCAAAAATAGGTGCTTTAATAGTATTAGAAAGAGATATTAATATTCAAGATATTGTAAATACAGGTGTGCCAATGAATGCAGAGGTTTCACCACAATTACTTGTGAATATATTTGTACCTAAAACACCTTTACATGATGGTGCTGTAGTTATAAGTAATAATAAAATAGAGGCTGCTGCATGTGTATTACCATTAGCAGATAATGTTGATGTCGGAAAAGGTTTGGGTACAAGACATAGAGCAGCTATAGGAATTTCAAAAGAATCAGATGCAATAGCTGTTGTGGTTTCAGAAGAAACTGGAAAAGTTTCTGTTGCAAAAGATGGAACTTTAATAGCAGATGTAAGAGAAGATGTTTTGAAAAAAATATTGATTAGTAATATTGTTACAAAAAGATTTGCAAATCCTGATATGCAAAAAAATAATAGATTTACAAAATTAAGAGAAAAAATTTCTAAAAATAAGAAAAAAGTGGAAGAACAAAAGAAATAAAAAATGTAGATAATTAGTAGTAAGGTTTATAGATTAATCCTGAAAATCTAAATATTTTTTGTAAGGATGAGAAAAAATAAGAAATATAAAATTAACAATAGAGTATGATGGTAAAGATTTTAATGGATGGCAAAAACAGCCAAATAAATTAAATATACAGGGAAGTATTGAACAAGCGATATATCAAATAACAGGCGAAGAAGTTGATTTACAGGCTTCTGGTAGAACTGATGCTGGGGTACATGCTTTAGGACAAGTGGCTAATTTTAAAACAAATTGTAGTATTCCAATAGAAAAGTTTGCAATAGCAATAAATACAAAATTAAAAAGAAGTATACGAATATTAAAAGCAGAAGAAGTTGATGAAAGATTTCATAGTCGTTTATCATGTAAAAGAAAAACTTACAGGTATATAATCAATAATTCTGAACAAGGGACTGCAATTTATCGTAATTTGGAGACTAATATACCTTTTTATTTGGATGAAAGCAAAATGGATGAGGCTGCTCAATATTTTGTAGGAGAACATGATTTTAAAGCTTTTAAAGCTAGTGGAACTAGTAGTAAAAGTAGTGTTAGGACTATATATGAGGCAAAGGTTTATAGAAATTTAGATCGAGTATGTATAGAATTAACAGGTAATGGATTTTTATATAATATGGTTCGTATTATTGCTGGAACTTTAGTTGAAGTTGGAATGGGAAAGCTAGAACCTACTGATATTCCTAAGATAATTGAATCTAAGAACAGAGAAAATGCAGGTAAAACTTTACAACCTCAAGGTTTGTATTTAGTTAAAGTTGAATATGATAAGTGTTAATGTTATTATGCTCACTTTTTGTATTATATTGTATTGCCTGTAGAATTTATATTTAAGAAATTGTAATTATTTTCACAAATTTTTTATATGTTACATAATATATAAAAAAGAAAGGAGAGAGGTTGAAAATAATTTCAATTTTTTTTGACCTAAGCTATGCCTTTGCAATGAAAGGAAAGTGATTAATTTGAATACATTACTTATTTATTTTGCTCTTCCTATAGCCGTTATTATATTTTCAATTGTTTTGCAAAAAATATTTAGATGTCCAATAATTGTGGCAAGTATTATATTTGCGATATTCTTAGTTGTAGCTTTTCTTGTTGATGTAAATAATTTTCTTGTTGCAACAATTGCGTATACAATTTTATCATTTGTTACTGCATATATTGTAATGTTAATTTGTAGAATTTCTAGAGCTTTGGAAAATGGTAATAATAATTATAATTGTTGTAATAATTCAAATACAATTATGAATAATAATACACAATTAACAAATGGAACTTTGCAAATAGGTACAAATGGAACATCTTGTTCATGTTCTCAAAATGATAATAATACCATTTCTGTTATGGCTAATGTTACACCAAATTCAAATAATAACGGAAGAACTGGTAGATTTTCTGGTTGTTATAGAAGGTAAATCTTGAAAAAAAGTCTCTTTTATGTTATATTCTAATGTAATAGGGACTTTTAATATAGATAGAGACTTTTAATTTATTTAAGAAAGGAATTATAAAAATGTTAGATATAATAAAAGATACAGTTTTAGATAGTGTAAAATTATTACCGTTTTTGTTTATTACATATTTATTGATGGAATATATAGAACATAAAATGGGAAATAAATCAAAAAAAATTATAAAAAAATCGGACAAGTTTGGTCCTTTTTTTGGAAGTGTTTTGGGAATTTTTCCACAATGTGGTTTTTCTGTGTCTGCAACTAATTTGTATGCAGCAAGAGTGATAACATTAGGAACATTGATAGCAGTATATTTGTCAACTTCAGATGAGATGCTACCAATCTTTATTTCAGAGTCAGTTTCTCCAATTATTATTTTAAAGATTTTAGGTGTGAAATTGTTAATTGGTATTATAGCTGGTTTTCTTGTTGATTTTGTTATTAGATTTACTAGAAAAAAGAAAGTTGATAATAAAAACATTGATAATGAAATTTATGAAGAAGATGAAATAAAAGATATTTGTGAGGAAGAACATTGTCATTGTAATGAATTTGGTATTTTTAAATCAGCTTTGAAACATACACTTAATATTTTTCTATTTATTTTATTAGTAACTTTTATAATAAATATTATTGTTTATTTTGTTGGTGAGGATAATATTTCTAAATTGTTGCTAAATAAACCTATTTTAAGTCCAGTAATTTCAGCTTTGATTGGCTTGATTCCTAATTGTGCAGCTTCTGTTATTCTTACAAATATGTATTTGCAAAATGTGATTTCTGCTTCTAGTTTGATTGCTGGTTTATTGACAGGTGCTGGTGTTGGACTTGCAGTTTTATTTAAGACTAACAAAGGTTTGAAAAATAATGTGAAGATTGTGTTTTTACTATATATGATTGGCGTTGTTTCTGGAGTAATACTAGAGTTGATCGGATTTAAAATTGGGTAGTGTTTTTGGGGACGGACTCAAAAAACATCACCTACTTTCCAAATTATATAAAAAAATAATAAGTGTTATATGTTTTAATAATTTTTTCGGTTCAATACACAAACTAAAAATTTCTAAAATAAAATAATGGAATTCTTCAGCTTAGTCCTCGCTTTGCTCGACGTGAAGCCCTTCCATTATTTTATTTAAGAAATTCTAAGATTGTTCCAATCACATTCAAAAATTATTTTTACATATAACACTTATTATTTTATATTTATTTTAAGACGGTAGTGTTTTTTGAGTCCGTCCCCAAAAACATCAAGCATTAATTATCTTTTTTCTTATTTTTAAAGTTTACTACAATAGCATCTTCATTATCAAATAAATATTTAGAATCAGTAGTATCTGTTTGAACAGGATCAAATTCATTTCTATCATCTAAAAAGTTTAAATTCTTAGGATTAAATTTTTCTTTTTTAGAAGAACTATTATTATCATCAGAATCTGGTAAATCAGCTGAATTTGAAAATTTCGAAAAATCATATTTTTTGATTTTTTGAGGTTCTTTATATTTAGAGTCTAAGAATCCCATTTTTCCTTGACCAGCTAAAGGTTTACCACTTTCAGATCTAAGTTTGAAAGCACAATCTTTTAAGCTGAATGATTGTAATTTACCAGCAGAGAAGTTTGCAACGAATTTCCAAGAAACATTACCATGTTTTGAATCATATGCTCCTTTGGCAAAGTCGATAGTATCTGAGAAGCTCCATTCTCTGTGTTGTCCCATTTCAGTTGACCACCATTCTAGATCTTCGTTTGTGCCGTTACCTGTAAATATTTTGTTAGCACAGTTTGCTAATATAGTTTGTCTAAAGTTTTCTTTAGATGAAGGTGTATTTAGTTGTGATAAATTTTGAGCTGAAATAGTTGCACCTACTTTGTATTTTCTAAACATCGTAAATATTGGTTCAGTTGCTTTATTAATAAAGTCTGGGAATTCATCAATATATAGGAAATATGGAGTTCTTGATTTTTCTGTACCTGGTCTTCTTAAAACAGCATTTTCAAATGCTATTAAGAAGAATAGACCAAATATTTTATGACTTGTTGCTCCTAAATCTCCTCTTCTAGTACATACAAATATAAGTTCACTGTTTGCTAAAGCTTTGTCTAAATCAATATTGTTGTGTCTGTTGCATAAAATAGATTTTACACCATCTAATCTAAGTAAGTTGTCTAATTGTGATATAGCTGTATATAAGAATTTTTCTGTCATTTCTTTTCCTGAACCATTACTATAAAAGTTCTTTTTAAAATATGCTATTTGATTAGCATGTTTTTCTTTTAGTGTTTCGTCATGTGCCATGATTTCACACATTTTTTCTACTAATTCGAAGTTTGTAAGCATTTTTAACATATCATCTAAGTTTGGTAAAGCTCCTTCATTCATTCTAGGATACATTTCTTTTAGTAAAATTGCTATGTTTTCAATAGCTTGTAAAATAACATCTTCTCGATATGCTTCTTGTACTTCAGTATGTGAATCGTTGTACATTGCTTTTAATGTTGAAGAAATAGTTGTTGCAATTTTATAAGGGTCATCATATACAAATGGATTTATTCCTATAGAATTTAAGTCAGATGGGTCTATTATATGATAATCAAATCCGAAGTTTTTAGCTACATCAATCATGTTGTTTGATATTTCTTTATCTGGTGACATTACTGTTATACCACAGTTTCTATAAGTTAGTTCGGGTGAATCTGATAATATCATTTTCTTTATATATGATTTGTAAATTGTTTCTTTTCCATATGCTGGTGATAGCATATTTAAGCTAAAGTTTTTATTTAAGTATTCGTTACTATAAGGTTTATTTAATACTGCAATTTTTGTTTTTAATGCTGTAAATCCCATTTCTTTTGAAACTTGTGAGTAAAAGAATTTTCTTTCTAAATCTCTTGCAATAAAAGGTTCAAAAACCATTGATGTTTTACCACTTCCTGAACCTCCACAAACTAATGTTGATTGGAATCTTGATGCTTCAGGAAGAGTGGCTGTTTTACCTGTTTCGGAATTTTTAAACCAAAACATTTCACAAGTGAATGGTCCATGACCTTCTTTTGTGTCAGATAAGTTTATTCCTTCATAGTCCCATATAGAACGTGTTTGTTGGGTACTATCATTTACTCCCATGTATAAGAAATTGAATATTTTATAAGCTATTGTAATAGGTATAAGGAATGAAATTGATGTTAGTGCTGGTCTGAAAAGTTCAGAGAAGTTTGTTACAAGATCTTCATATCCAGGAACAGATACTAAGAATAACCAAATTCCCATATTCAGCCATTGAGTAAACATTGATGCTACTATAACTGCTAATAAAATTATATATACATAAAATATTTTTACTTTTTGTGCTTTTGATGTTGAATATTCTGATGGGACTGAAAAAGCATATGCAAGCATTGGACAAGCCATTGCTAAACAATATTGAATAGGTCCCCAGTATGAGTAAGAAACACCTGTAAATATAATCAATAATATTTCGGTCATTCTATCTACTACTAAATAGAGTGTTATTAATGTTAAAACATAAGTTGCAAAATTATTACGTGTTGTGTGTAATTTTTTTAAGAATTTGTCAATTACTTTCATTTTTTATTTCATTCCTTTCTACGAATAATCTATAATTATATATATTTGCATAATTTTCACATATATATTATCCTATAAAAACAGCAAAAAATCAAGTGTTTTTTGGAATATTTTTCTGGCTTGTACATATAATAAAATAGGTTTATAGGTAAATCCATACAAAACCTAAATTTATATAAGGAATGATTGTATATGCAAGAATTTTATCAAAAAGAAAATCCATTTATTGAAAAAATTGATACTGATGAAGAGAGTGAATTATTACGTAATATAGTAAAAACTAGAAGAGAATTAGAATTTGCAAATAATAATTATCAATTTGCAGAGTCGGATTTAATTGATTACTATATTTATGAAATAAAGGCAAATCAAGCAAAATTAAATTATTTAATAAAAATGGCAAAAATTAAAGGGTTAAATGTACATTTTATTAAAGATTTGGAATATCGTTTGTCTGTAGATGAAGAAAATGTAATATAATAGTTTCAAGATAGGGGAGATGCAGATGGGATTAGATACAAATGTTATTACATATTTGGCATGTATATGTTTTTTGTTTTTGTTTGGCAGAATTTTTATTGTCCCAGTTAAAAAAATTTTGAAATTAGTTTTAAATTCTATTATTGGTGGTATTGTTATTTTTATTATAAATTTAGTAGGGGCAAGTTTTGGATTTCATATTGGACTTAATTTTTTTACGAGTATTGTGATTGGATTTTTAGGGTTGCCAGGGGCAGTTATTTTAATTATTATTAAATTATTAGTAGGTTAGATAACTAAAAAATTTTATAAAAAATGTTCTATAAAACTTCTTATTGAATACACATTATGTAAGAATGTGTGATAGGGAGTTTTTTATATGCTGAAGAATAATAAAATAGTAGAATTTATAAAAGAACATATTAAGCAGAATTATAAAGAATATGTTATTGTTTTAATATTTTTTATATCAGGAATATTTTTAGGGGTATTTTTTGTAAATCAAACTAATACAAATCAAATAACAGAGGTTCATCAATATTTGGAGAATTTTATTAATGAAATAAAAAATACTTCTAGTATAAATCAAATGCAAATCTTAAAGAGTACTTTGATTGATAAACTGTATTTAACTATAGCAATTTGGTTTTTTGGTACTACAGTTGTAGGAATACCAATAGTTTTTGGAATAGTTGCTTATAGAGGATTTTGCTTGGGATATACAATATCTGCAATAATTTCTTTTATGGGATTTACAAAAGGTTTTTCATTTATTTTGGTTACATTAGTTTTACAAAATATTTTGTTTATACCATTTTTATTTGGATTGGCTGTTAGTGGATATAAATTTTATAAATCAATTATAAAAGATAGAAAAAAAGAAAATATGAAAATTGTTTTTTTTAGACATACAATTTTTTCTATTTTAATGTTTATAGGTTTAAGTATATCTTCAGTTGTTGAAATTTTTGTTTCTACTAATTTATTGAAAATGGTATCTGCATATTTTTAGGAAAAAATTGAAAAAAAACGAAAAATGTCTTTACTTTTTTAAAATTGTTTGATATAACATATATAGTTTATGTAAATAAAATTTTGACAAGGGGTAGGGGAATAAGATGGAAAAGCAAATAAAACTTTTTTTGAAATTTATCGAAACAGAAAAAAAATTATCAAGTAACACTTTACAGTCATATAATCGTGACTTACAACAATTTAGGGAATATTTAAGCGATATAGAGGTTCGTTACACACATGTTCATGAAGAACATATAAAAAAATATATTGAAGAATTAAATGAAATGGGAAAAAAAGCTTCTACAATATCAAGAAGTATAGCTTCAATTCGTTCATTTTTCCAATTTTTAGTTAGAAAAGGAAAAATAAGTAAAGACCCAACCGCAAATATTCAATCACCTAAAATTGAAAAAAGAGTTCCTAGTGTTTTAACAGATAAAGAAGTGGAACTTTTATTAGAACAACCAAAAGATGTTGATTTAAAAGGAACTAGAGATAAAGCAATGTTAGAATTTGCATATGCTACAGGTATGCGTGTAACAGAGATAATTTCATTAAACGTTGAAGATGTTAATCTTGAAGAAGAATATGTTATTTGCAAAAATGGTGCAAGAGAAAGAACTATTCCTCTTGGAAAAATGTGTAAAAAGGCATTAAAAGAATACTTAGAAGAAGCAAGAAATGCTATGATAAAAAGTGATGATGAAAAAGCATTATTTGTTAATGTTAATGGAAAAAGATTAACAAGACAAGGTTTTTGGAAAATTATTAAGTATTATAAAGAACAAGCTCATATAGAAAAAGATATAACACCACATGTTTTAAGACATTCATTTGCTACGCATTTATTACAAAATGGTGCGGATTTGAAAGCTATTCAAGCTATGCTGGGACATTCTGATATATCTTCTACACAAGTGTATATGCAATTTCAAGATGGAGCATTAAAAGATGTATATCATAAAGCTCATCCGAGAGCATAAGGAGTTTTTTTATGGAAATATTTGAATTAGTACTGTTAAGTATAGGTTTAGGTATGGATGCCTTTGCAGTTTCTGTTTGCAAGGGCATTTCTATGAGAAAGATGAGTTGGAAAAAAGCATGTATAATAGGTTTGTATTTTGGTGGATTTCAGGCGATTATGCCAATTTTAGGCTATTTTTTTGGAAATAGTTTTGAATCTTTTATTACAAATATAGACCATTGGATTGCTTTTATTTTATTGTTAATTATTGGTGCTAAAATGATTCAAGAAGCTTTTCAAAAGGAAAGAGATGAAGATGAATATAATGAGGACATAAGTGTTAAGACAATGTTGATTTTATCAATAGCTACAAGTATTGATGCTTTAGCTGTAGGAATAACTTTTGCATTTTTAAAGGTTGATTTGATATTAGCTGTTACACTTATAGGGATTATTACTTTTATATTGTCTGTTTTGGGAACAAAAATAGGAAATAGATTTGGAGATAAATATAAAAGTAAAGCAGAGTTGGCTGGCGGAATTATTTTAATATTAATAGGCTTAAAGATACTGCTTGAACACTTAGGAATTATTGGATAAATTGAATTAAGATATTTTTACTTATGTGCGGATAAAAAATAATATTTTTTTGTTTGGGACATTTTCATATCCGACTACTTAAGACATTATCATAAATGAATGAGAAAAAATTCAAAAAAATTATAAATTTGCTTGACAAAATATTATACATGTTGTAAAATATTAAAGTGCCAAGCAATCAAGCACGTAAGCCATGGTGGATGTAGCGTAGTTGGTTAACGCGCCAGTTTGTGGCACTGGAGACCGTGGGTTCGAGTCCCATCTTCCACCCCATAAGTTTATATTGGGCTGTAGCCAAGCGGTAAGGCACCAGACTTTGACTCTGGCATGCGCTAGTTCGAATCTAGCCAGCCCAGCCAAATAAGTAACGATTTTCAAAAAAATGAAGGTTGTTATTTTTTTTTACTTTCATACTTGGAAAAATATAATTAATTTATAAAAAAGTGTTTACAAATAGTAAAGCAAAGGGTATAATATTTTAAAAAATAAGGTAATTTAGAAAATTAAGAGTTAGAAAAACTAAAAATGTAATAGTTGAATATAATTGAAGAAAAGGAGTTGAATAGCATGGATATTTTAAAAATTCAAGAAGCAAATACTAAAATTATAGGAAAACAAATATGTTATAGGAAAGAATTTGAATCAACTCACATGAAATCTAAGCAAATAGTAAAAAAATTGAGTCTTATAGATAATGGTTCAATATTATTAGCTGATAGGCAGACTGATGGAATTGGTACACATGGTAGAAATTGGTATACAGGTTCAGAAGAAAATATTGCTATGACAATTATATTAATGCCAAAGTGTGATGTAGGTCAATTAGACAATTTAACAATAACTATAGCTGAAAGTATGAAAAAAGCAATAAAAGAATTGTATGGATATAATCTTGAAATAAGAAATCCAAATGATTTGATGTTAAATGGTAAGAAAATATCTGGAATATTAACAGAAGTAAATACAGTTTCTGGACATATTAATTATTTATTGATTAGTATTGGATTTAATGTTAATGAAGAAAAATTTTCAGATGAGACAAAAGAAATTGCTACATCTTTAAAAGCGGTATATCATAAAGATTTTTCAAGGGAAGAAATAATAAAAAGATTTATAGAAATTTTAGAGGAAAATATTGCAGATATTTTAGAGTTAGAAAAATAATAATGAGTTTTTAACATATATATAAAAGAGATTCATAATATTAAATAAGACTTATAATTTTTAAGAAAGGATGAAATATTATGGAATCTTCTTCAAATAAATTTATAAAAAAGATTTTTAAAGGTGTTTTAATCTCACTAGTTGTGAGTTTTGTACTTTTAGCTATTTTTGCTATAGTTTTAACATATACTAGTGTATCAGAAAATACAATAGTTCCAGTAATTATTGTTGTTACAGGAATTAGTATTTTAGTAGGAACTATTTTAGAGAGTAGAAAAATAGTAAAAAATGGTATATGGTTAGGTGGAATTATAGGATTGATTTACGTATTGATTTTGTATATAATTTCTAGTTTATTGAATGCTGATTTTTCTATAAATATACAATCTTTTATTTTGATATTAGTAGCTATTTTTTCTGGTATGATAGGTGGAATTATAGGTGTTAATAATAGAAAATAAAATGTAAAAAAATATATATGTCAGATTTTGTCGATATTTTATAAGTGATAAAGTATTGACTTTTTTTATTTTCGTAAGTATAATGAGTACAACATTTTCATGATTTTATAATTCATTATTTCAGTTTGATACTGAAAAATATTTCTAAAAGTGATATATTTATAAATTTAATTCTATGTCACGAAAATCCACAAATTAAAAAAAGAAAATATTAATACATGTACTTTGCCAATTATTAAAGAAAAAATGAAAGTTAACAATGTATATAATATTTTAATTAAAAGAAAAAAGGAGGAATTTTATGTCAAAAAAGAAGAAAGTAGTAGCAGTTGCAGCAATTTTGTCAGCAGTAATAATTTCGTTTTTAGGAGGACAGACATTTTCAAAATATGTAACAGAAATAAAAGGATCAGGAAGTGCAGAGGTTGCAGCTTGGAGTTTTAAAGTATATGGAGATAATGAACAAACTCAAACAGTTAGATTAGCTTCAACTGTAAATGATCAAACTTTAGTTAATAATAAAATAGCACCTGGAACAAAGGGAAGTTTTGTTATAAAAGTTGATGGAAGGGGTTCTGATGTTGGTATAAAGTATAATTTTAAATTACAAAATGAAACTCAAAAACCATCTAATTTGTTATTTACATATAGTGGAATTACATTTAGAAACTTAAGTGAATTGCTTGAAGTTGCAGGAGGAACAATTGATGCTAATGCAGATGAAAATGCAAAAGTAAAACAAGTTGTTATTAATTGGCAATGGCCTTATCAAACACAAACTACATCAAGTGAAGAAGAATTGGCTGAAAATGATAGGGAAGATACACAAGATGGAATGAACATATCAAATTATTCTTTTGACATTGTAGTAACTGGAACACAAGTGGTACCAAGTACGTCAAATGTATAAAAGAGAAAATCAAATTATTTTTATTCTAATAATTTTAATATCAGTTACAATTATATCTATAAAATTTTGTCTTAAAGATTCTCAACCATTTGGGGTTACCATTTTAAGGGTGTCATCAAATAGTATGGTACCAAAATTTAAAAAAGGAGATTTTATCGTAATAAAAAAACAAGAGAAATATAATGTAGGAGATATTATTACATTTGAAGTAATAGAAGAAAATAGTAAATATTATATTACACATAGAATTGTAGAAAAGAATGAAAATGAATTTATAACAAAAGGTGACGCAAATAATAAAAATGATAATTATAAAGTATATGAAAATGCAATAAAAGGAAAAGTGATTTTTCCATGGTAAAAAATGATATTATGGTTGGAGAAAAGTTGAGATTTTAATGCGTCAGATTCGATTTTTTTCTAGCTATGTTTCTGAATTAGGAAAGGAACATTTTGAAAATGAAAAATAAAGAAATAAAAAGAAATGAAAATTTAAAAAATCTAACATACATAATAGTTTTGACGATAATATTTATGTTGTTTTTAACAGGATATAGTTTAGGAAAGAATTCTGGACAATTATTTTTAAATGGAAATACAGAAATAGCTAATCCAATAATAGAAGTGGAATCTAATCCAAAAATAAATATAACAGATGAAAATCAGCAAGGTATATATAAGTTTTTGGTAAGAAATTATAATAATGAAGGTAAAATAACAGATGTGAAAATGAAATATGTAATAAATATTGAGGATACAATTGATGAAAAGTTGAAAGATACTATTAAATATGAATTATACAAAAATGGAAATAAAATAGTTTTAAATAAAAATTCTACTGAAAAAATGGAGATGCCTAATAATAAACAACAAGAAGATATATATGAATTGAAAATATTTTATGATAAAGTAGCTAGTAGTTTTATGAAAGATATTGTTGAAAAAATACAAATAAAAATACACTCTGAACAATTGAAATAAGAGGATTAAAAAATGAAACGTAATAAAAAATTCATAACAATATTTTTGATTATTATAATAGTGTTTATATTCATATTAGTAAGGAAAAATGTAGGATTTGCTCTAAATTTTGATGATATTTTATTTCTTAAAACATTTCAAAAAAATCAAGATAATATCGAAAAAAAAGATAAAGTAAAAAGAAATGAACTTGATATTATGCAATATATGTTTGTGGTTTCATTGAAAAATGTAGATTTTAATCAAGTGAATTTAACTGAAACTATAAATACTAAAACATTGATAAATGAAAAGATTGCACCAGGTTTGGAAGGAATGTTTGATATAGTTTTATATGCAAATGAAAGTACAAAATATAATATTAAATTTGAAAGCTTGACAGCAAAGCCTAAGAATTTAAGATTTCAAGAAATGAATACAAAAGCAGAAGCAAAAACTCTAGAAGAATTAGAAAAGAGTTTAGTAGGAGATATAGAAAAAGATGAACAAAAAGTGATTTCTGTCCGTTGGTATTGGCCATATGATGAATCTGAAAAAGAAGATAAACAAGATACAATAGATAGTCTTAGTATAGAAAAATATTTTTTTAATATATATGTGACAGGAGAGGCTATTTAATGGGAGGTGTAAATATTAATAGAAAATTTATTTATATATTTACTTTTTTAATTATATGTTTAAGTGTTGCAACAGTTTCATATTCAAAATATATTTTTTTATGGAATTTAGATGTGGCAAGTGTGAATTTGGACAGAACAAAGCCAACACTAGAAGTAATAAGTGTTGAAAATTCGAATACCAAGAATCGAGAATATGCAAATAGCAATGATATTATTACTTTTATGGTTGAAGTAAAAGAGAAGAACATTAATCTGTCAAGAATAGAAAAATCTGATTTAGAAGTATATGTGGGTGACGTTTTAGTGAACCCTAATATAGAAATTGGAAATATTGAAAAGAAAAATAATACTTTTAAATGCCTGATAAGAGTGTCAAAGATTTTAGAGAATGGAATTTTGAAAATTAGCTTTAAAGAAGGAACAATTGTTGATAAATACAATTGGAAAAGTGAGTTATATACATATCAAACTGATATAATAGTTGATAATATTAATGTATAGGCATTACCTCTATTAATTTATAATTTTGTTGAAATTTGGCGAATTGTGTTAAGAATAAATTTTTTTTGAGCATGGGTGGACTTAATTTCTGGAAGATTTCTAGGTTATTAGTGTCCACCTTTTGTTATTATGAATTAAAATTGTTATTATATATCTGGACATTGTGTTTAATTTGTGCTATTATAAATTTGCTTTTAATTGAAAAGTATATTTTGGGGTATCGCCAAGTGGTAAGGCATCGGACTCTGACTCCGACATTCCTGTGTTCGAATCACAGTACCCCAGCCAATAATTAAATATCTTTATAATTGCAAACAACTAATAATGAAGTTAAGGAGTAATATTAATATGGAAGAATATTTAGAATTTGCAAAGGATATAGCATATCAGGCAGGCAAAATAATGATTAAATATTTTGAGCAAAATAACGGTGCCAGTTATAAAGGAGATAAAACAATTGTAACTATTGCTGACACAGAAATAAATTCATATTTAATTAAAAAAGTGAAAGAAAAATATCCAACTCATGCAGTAGACGGAGAAGAAGAACAAGAAGGAAAAAGTAATTTTGTATGGGTATGTGATCCAGTAGATGGAACTGCTATGTATGCTAGACATATACCTGTGGCAGTATTTTCACTGGCATTAGTCATTGATGGAAATCCAAGTGTTGGAGTAGTTTATGATCCTTTTACAGATAGTTTATATTCTGCTATAAAAGGAAAAGGAGCATATAAAAATAATAGAGAAATATTGGTAAATAATTATAGCTTAGATGATATAAAAACAGTTTGTCATTGTGATATGTGGTCAAAAGCAAAATATAATGTTTGCAAAGTATTTGAAGAATTAAGAAAAAAGACTAGATTAAATGATATAGGAAGTATTGCAAGAGCTAGTTGTTGTGTGGCTACAGGAGATTATAGTTTGACAATTTTTACTGGAACAGAGCATAAACATTGTGATATTGCTGCTGTCAAACTTATTGTTGAAGAAGCAGGAGGAAAGGTAACTGATTTATTTGGAAATGATCAAAGATATGATAGAAGTATAAATGGTGCAGTGATAAGTAATGGAATAGTACACGATGAAGTTATAGAAATAATAAAAAAATATATTATTAATGAAGAAGTATAAAAATGACAATAGATGAGAGTATGTGATACTTTATTATTCTTTGAATACATGAGTACACAAGGTAACATAGCATGGCACTTATTTAAATTGTTTTGAAAAAATTATAAAAAACTCTTGACAAAATTGATAATATGTTTTATAATCTTTTTTGTCAAGAGAAACGCAGGTGTAGTTCAATGGTAGAACCTCAGCCTTCCAAGCTGATGACGTGGGTTCGATTCCCACTACCTGCTCCATATATTTTCTTGTTATATTTAATTTTATATTTGCAGGTGTAGTTCAATGGTAGAACCTCAGCCTTCCAAGCTGATGACGTGGGTTCGATTCCCACTACCTGCTCCAATGACGTTTCTGTTCGAACCAATAGAACAGATTGATACAAAAATCATTCAGAAAATGGATGATTTTTTTGTTTGCTCAAAAATATCACCCAAGAAAGGATGGTGTTTGAAATGAAGATAATTAAGCAAGAACTAGAATTTGAGGAATGTCTAAAACAACGACTTGAATTTATATGTGAGTTTTCAAAAGTTACTCCTACTTTTTTTTCACACACATTTTTTAATTTACATGAGCGCTTAAATTCGCATTTGTTAAATGAACTATTAAAAGTAGATGGTTTTATAATTGAAAAATTTCGTTTGATTTCTTTAGCTATTGTTGTTGGGTCTTTTTCTAAGATTTTTGCAATTTCACTAAAATTAGAGCCTTGGTTCAATTCTTCCTCGATGATATTTATATCTTCTAAAGATAGATGTGTATAAAATTTATTATTTTTTTATTTTTCATAGTTTTTGCTCCTTTTAGGTGACCATAACAATATCTATTAAATCAAAGTGTAAAGTTTAGTGCAAGTAAGCTGGAACTAACTTTTACAATAGGAGTGTAAGACTAAGTTCCAGTTATATTTTTGAACTGGAACTTAACTTTACATTTAAGGGTATTAAAATAAATTGAAAATCTTGCTGTTTTGTATTTACTTTTTATGTAAATCATGGTAAAATATTGTTGTCTCAATAACTATTAAATTTCTAAATTTATGCAACACTACTAGGAAGGCAATAGTTAAATAACTTTTAGAAAGGGGAAATGCCTTATGACAAGAGACAACTCAATTTTAGCAGAAAATATTTCTGCAAAGCACTTCGCATTAGGTCCTTTGGATGGACGGTACTCACAGATTGGCAAGAAATTAGCTCCCTACTTCTCCGAATATGCTCTGGTAAAAAACAGAGTTAAGGTGGAAGTATATTGGCTCAAGTTCTTGCTTGAAAATGTCAACGGCTCAGACATTTTGGACGCCTTCGACATTGACAGACTTCCCGAAATCATGGCGATTTATACCGATTTTTCTGATGCCTCTTATGTAAGAGTTAAGGAAATCGAATCGGTTACCAACCACGATGTGAAATCTGTTGAACTCTTTGTAGCAGAAAAACTCAAAGAAATGGGAATGGATAGTCTTGTCAGCTTCGTGCATATCGGTTGCACTTCTGAGGACATTACTAATCCTTCTTATGCTAACATGATTTCTACTGCATTGAAGGAAGTATGGATTCCTGCAGCTGAGCAGCTGATTGATAAGATTTCTGAAATTGCAATCAATCATGCTAATACGGCTATGCTCGCACACACACACGGACAGCCTGCAACACCTACCACTATCGGCAAGGAAATGACAGTTTATTCGTATCGTTTGAAAAAGTCTTTGGAAAATATCAAATCCATTAAGACTTGTGCAAAATTCAATGGTGCGACAGGCAACTATGCAGCAATTTCTGTTGCATTTCCGAATGAAAACTGGCCTGTACTAGCTAAGAGTTTCATTGAGGAATATCTGGAACTGGAGTTTAATCCTGTAACAACCCAGATTGAAAGTCACGACTATGTCTGCCATATTCTTGATGGTATTCGCCATTTCAACAATGTTCTTAGGGACTTTGATTTGGACATGTGGCTGTATATCAGTATGGAGTATTTTAAGCAGATTGCAGTCAAAACGGAGGTTGGTAGCAGTACTATGCCTCACAAAGTCAATCCTATTCGCTTTGAGAATAGCGAAGCCAATATCAAAATAGGTAACGGAATTTGTTCTGTACTTTCTGATGAGCTTCCTCGTTCTCGTATGCAGAGAGACCTTTCCGATTCTTCTTTACAGAGAAATATCGGACTTGCATTTGGCTATTCTATTCAGGCTATTGAGCAGACAATCGGTGGCTTGAAAAAAGTTGCAGTCAACACAGATAAGATTTCTTCTGATTTGGACAGCAAGTGGGAAGTTTTAGCAGAGCCGATTCAGACTGTACTTCGTAAGTATGGTATTCCTGATGCTTACAATCAGTTGAAGGAACTGACAAGAGGAAAGAATATTTCTAAGGAGTCTATTCAGGAGTTTATAAAATCTCTGGATGTGATTTCTGATGAAGATAAGTCAACACTTCTTGCTCTTACTCCTTCTGGCTACATCGGTCTCGCAGGCAAAATTGTGGAAGATGAACTGTAAAATTGTTGTTTAATTGAAAAAAGGAGAGCCGTTTCCATTAAGGATTCGGCTCTTTCCCTATTATATGCAAAAATCTATATTATTTTTATATTTCTCAAATTTTAATTTTTAGATAAATTTTATTGCAATTTATAAAAATTATGATATACTTTAGTAAACTGATTGATATTTGTATCAATCGTTATGAGAGAAAAAAGTTGTAGATAACTACGACGTCCGCTCCATAAAACAAATCAAAAAAGTCAATCTAAGTGATTGGCTTTTTTGGTTAACGTCCGCTTTTGTTCTATTATAGGAAACAATATGAAACTTTTTAGTTTCGCAACACAA
>UMDT01040948.1_pt1 | contig 20533 bp, 20 predicted proteins | sample 1964561 | NCBI WGS metagenome assembly UMDT01 (sample SAMEA4836001, study PRJEB28245) | human gut metagenome | biome: gut microbiome; material: fecal sample | place: Denmark | collected 2008
ACAAGGCTTTACGGGTGCTCAGCACCTGCGAAGTTTGAGTAATTAACGATGTGATTAAACAGGATACAGAGTCCGGGCAGTTTGACAAGTGGGTGGATGAATACAGCAGGATTGCCATTGAAAAGGCAGGAAAATAAGAATTCAAAAAACAGCAGACTCATGGTCTGCTGTTTTTTTATGCATATTATTAAATGCCTTATTTTCCAATGAGGAAGCAGGAAATATATAGTAACTGTCGAGTATATTACGACTACAGGACATTTCGGAATAAGATTAAAAAGAAAATCCTCAAAAAGTTTATGAATAATTATTGACATTAACGCATAAATATGCTAAACTCTATGCAAGTTAAGAAAAGAACTCCATTCTTAAAGACGAAAGGGTGTATGAACATGATGAATAAGAAAAATTTACTGAAAATGATGGCATTAGGTATGGCAGCAGCTGCTGTATTCGGACTGGCAGGCTGCGGCGGTGGTTCCGGCGCGAGTCAGAGCGCTTCTTCCCAGACCCAGAAAGAAAGTCCCCTCATGCAGAAAATTAAATCCAGCGGTAAGCTGGTCGTAGGCACTGCATCGGGCTATCCTCCCTATGAATTCGTAGATACATCTGCCGGTGAAAAGAAAGTCATCGGCATCGATATGGAACTGGCCCAGAAGGTGGCTGATAAGCTGGGTGTGAAGCTGGAAGTACAGGATATGAACTTTCAGGCCCTCCTTTCTTCATTGACCGGCGGCAAGGTGGATGTGGCCATTGCAGGAATCAACCCCACAGATGAAAGAAAGAAATCCATGGATTTCTCCGCTGATTACCTGCCTACGGAACAGAAGGTGATTATCCGTAAAGCGGATGCTGATAAGTATAAGACCGTAGAAGATCTCTACGGAAAAACTATCGGCGTACAGAAGTCCACCACCCAGGAAGCCCTGGCCAAGGAAAAGATTAAAGATGCAAAAATCGTAGGTCTGGCTCATGTGCCGGAGGTGGTACTGGAACTGAAGCAGGGTAAGGTAGACGGCCTGGTGGTAGAAGGCATTGTAGGTGAGCAGTACGTTATCTTCAATGATGATCTCATGTTCTCAGATATTAAGTTCCCGGGAGCTGTCAAGAACTCTGCTGCTGCCGTACAGAAAGGAAATGAAGATGTGCTGGCTGTGATTAATGAAGTGATTAAAGAAAACACAGATAATGGCAACTTCAAGAAATGGACAGAAGAATACAGCAAGAAAGCTGTATCCAATGCAGATAATAAATAAGTGAGAAATAAGTGAAAGAGCCCTGCAGTGTCATTGAGACACGGCAGGGTTTTGATTTAGAAATACAGACTTCTCCTGCCGATGACTGCTTGATACCTATGAGTGACTCCGGTCTTACTACTGGAAATTCTGAATAGAGGTTCTAATTAACTTTTAAAGAAAGATATGAATATAGATATGGTCAAGAATATGAGTGTATGTTATAATTAGCTAACTTCAGATGATTTTACCTGATAAGGGAGCGCCGACACTTCACAGAGTCGGATTCTATCAGTGCTTCCATAAAGAAAGAGGGGCTTATATCCATGAATAAAAAAACTATTCCGTTTTCCGATGAATTAATCCGTGATATAGCAGCCAAGTATGGCACACCTTTTCATATTTATGATGAAAAGGGGATTCTTGATAATGTAAAGAGGCTGCAGAAAGCTTTTTCCTGGAACCCCAACTTCCATGAATACTTTGCAGTGAAAGCCACACCGAATCCCTGGATTATGAAAAGCCTTAAAACTTTAAACGTAGGCTCTGACTGCAGCTCCATGGCAGAGCTGGTACTTTCTGAAACCGTGGGCATCAGAGGAGAAGAAATCGTATTTTCTTCCAATGATACGCCTGATGAAGAATTTATCAAAGCCAATGAACTGGGAGCCATTATCAACCTGGATGATGTATCCAATCTGGATGACCTGGATAGGCTTCATATTGTTCCTGAAAAAATCTGCTTCCGTTATAACCCAGGCCCTGAACTGGCAAGGGGCAATGCTATCATCGGCAAGCCGGAAGAAGCAAAGTACGGCATGACTAAAGAACAGCTCATGACCTGCGTGGACTGGGCTAAGAAAAAGGGCATTTCCTACATTGGCATCCATACCATGGTGATTTCCGCAGAACTGGAACTGCCGGGGCTTCTTGGCACCATTGCCATGATGTTTGATCTGGCTAATGAAATCAGAAATGAAAAGGGCGTGACTGTCAGCTTCATCGATTTCGGCGGCGGCATCGGCATTCCTTATCGCCCGGAACAGAATCCCGTGGACATTGAAGGCCTTGGAGAGGGCGCCAAAAAGCTCTTTGAAGAAAAGATGAAAGGCTTTGACCATACTCGTATCTGCTTCGAATGCGGCCGCGCCATTACCGGTCCCTATGGATTCCTGGTGACCAAAGCTATCCATTATAAACATATTTATCGCGATTACATCGGCGTGGATGCCTGCATGGCGGATCTCATGCGTCCAGGTATGTATGGTGCCTATCATCATGTGACCGTACTTGGTAAGGCTGATGCGCCTAAGGACCATGTGTATGATGTGGTAGGCTCTCTCTGCGAAAACTGTGATAAATTTGCTATTCAGCGGCCTCTTCCGGAAATTAAAACGGGAGACCTCATCGTCATTCATGACACCGGTGCTCATGGTCACAGCATGGGCTATAACTATAACGGCCGCCTTCGCCATCAGGAGATTCTGGTTCATGAAAACGGCAGCGTACAGCAGATCCGTCGTAATGAGACCCTCTTTGACCTGTTTGCTACCCTCGATTTCCCGAACCTGAAAGAAAATACGGCCAAGGTAACAAAGGAATAATAAGTCAGAAATAAGATATTATATGTATGAAACCGCAGGTATCTATCCTGCGGTTTTTTGATTTCCGGCGGCAAATCTATCTAATTATGTGTTCAGGTTATATGGATTGAGAAAAATCTAAAAATATCATAGCGCCAGAAAACGGGTTATTGTATAATATCAATATAGAAGTATCGAAATGCATTTAATATTTTAGGAGGCATTCATATGTATACTTTATCTACTGTAGAATTTAATGGAAAAATTCCGCAGATTGATCCTAATGCTTTTGTAGCTCCCCACACATTCCTCTCCGGCGATATCAGAGTCGGTAAGTATGCCAGCATCTGGCCAGGTGTGGTAGCCAGAGGTGATGTGAACTATATTTCCGTAGGAGAATGCTCCAACGTACAGGATCTCTGCTGCCTTCATGTAGCCGATGATCATCCCTGTATTATCGGCGACTATGTAACCATTGGACACAGCGCAGTGGTTCATGCCTGCACCATAGAAGATCATGTGCTCATCGGTATGCATGCTACTATACTCGATGGCGCTGTGATTGGAAGAGGATCTATTGTAGCAGCCGGAGCTGTCGTACTGGGAGGAACTGTCATTCCACCAAACTCTCTGGTAGCCGGTGTTCCTGCTAAAGTGATTCGCACCATTGACCGTGTAAAGAATATCCATGCCCAGGCCATCAAGTATAAATGCGAATGGGCTATCGGCTATGGCGCTAAACCGGATATTGACGGTGAACTTTATCACGGCGAAAAGATTGTGTAATGAATTGAATCATGATATAAAAATCATCCCGGGAATTTTTCCCGGGGTGATTTTTTATGGAATGAGAAATGGTCAGTCAGGGGTCATCATATAACAAGGTGCCACATGAGAAAACAGGAGCACCTCCGGTGCTGTTAGAATTGAGGCTGAAATCAGGACTTCCATGGTAATACACCATCCCGTCCTTTGGTGGGAAAGAGAGTCATGCAGCAGCGAAAAGGAGTGAGCAGATTTAAAATCCTGTATGCCGGCGGCACCATAGGATGCAGTATGAAAGCGGCCGCCTCTGACGCCTCTTGCGTCTCCAGGAGGGGCTGAATCCATTGCATGCTTACCGGTATCACGGTCACATTTGACTATTTCCCACTATGAGCTATATAATAAGTATCAACTATATAAAAAATGATGATGTATCATTGTTTTTGTGGAAGGTGAAATTATGCGTGAAAAGTATGTTCCTCAGCAGATTGAGAAAAAATGGCAGAAAATCTGGGAGGATACAAAGGCATTCGAGACTCACTCGGATCCTTCTAAAAAGAAATACTATGTTCTGGAGATGTTTCCTTATCCCTCCGGTAACCTTCATATGGGCCATGTAAGAAACTATTCCATCGGTGATGTGGTGGCCCGCTTCAAGAAAATGCAGGGCTTTAACGTTATCCATCCCATGGGATTTGATGCCTTCGGCATGCCTGCAGAAAATGCAGCGATTAAGCATGGCACTCCGCCGGCAGAATGGACTTATTCCAACATTGACAATATGACTCGTCAGCAGAAGGAACTGGGACTGTCCTACGATTGGGACAGGAAGGTTCTTACCTGCCGGGAAGATTATTACAAGCACACCCAGAAGCTCTTTGAAATTTTCTACAAGAGAGGTCTGGCATATAAGAAAGAAGCCAAGGTAAACTGGTGTAACACCTGCCATACCGTGCTGGCTAATGAACAGGTAGAAGAAGGCCGGTGCTGGAGATGCAAGAATCCGGTAGTAAAGAAGGACCTGTCCCAATGGTTCCTGAAAATCACCGACTATGCTGACCGTCTCCTGGCCGATCTGGACCATATGCCGGGCTGGCCGGAAAGAGTTAAGACCATGCAGAGAAACTGGATTGGCCGCTCCACCGGTACCCAGTTCTCCTTCAAAGTGGAAGGTATGGATGATTCCATTCCTGTATATACCACCCGTGTAGATACTGTTTACGGTGTGACCTACATGGTGCTGGCTCCGGAACATCCGCTGGTGGAAAAGCTGATTGCCGGCAACCCTGAAAAGGATAAACTGGAAGCTTTCATTACAGAAATGAGAAACCAGAACGACATTGTCCGTACGGCAGAAGATGCACCGAAGCTGGGTATGTTTACCGGAAGCTATGCCATCCATCCCCTGACCGGCGAAAGAGTGCCTATCTGGATTGCCAACTATGTTCTCTATGAATATGGTACCGGTGCTGTCATGGCTGTTCCGACCCATGATCAGCGCGACTTTGAATTTGCAAAGAAATACAATCTTCCCATGAAGCTGGTGGTACAGAACAAAGCTCATGACCTGAAGCTGGAAGATATGGATAAAGCCTATGATGCCGATGGATACCTGGTTAACTCCGGTGAATTCGATGGCCTGACTTCTGCAGAAGGCAGGGAAGCCATTACAAAGAAATTTGAGGATATGGGTATCGGCAAGGGTAAGGTCAACTACCGTCTCCGTGACTGGCTGATTTCCCGTCAGCGTTACTGGGGCTGCCCCATTCCGATTATCCACTGCCCTCACTGCGGCAATGTACTGGTACCGGAAAAAGATCTGCCTGTCAAACTTCCTACGGATGTAAATTTTGTGGCCGGTGCTACCTCTCCTCTGGAAACAAGCAAAACCTTCCTCCATGTGAAGTGCCCGCAGTGTGGTGCTGATGCTACCCGCGAAACGGATACCATGGATACATTTATTGATTCTTCCTGGTACTTCCTCCGCTACTGTGATCCCCACAATGAAAAAGAGCCTTTTGATAAGAAAAAGGCAAATTACTGGATGCCGGTGGACCAGTATATCGGCGGTATTGAACATGCCATTCTCCACCTGCTGTACTCCCGTTTCTTTATGAAAGTACTTCAGGACGAAGGCATGGTAGATTATCCGGAACCTTTCACCAACCTGCTCTGCCAGGGTATGGTGCTGAAAGATGGCGGCAAGATGAGTAAGTCCGTAGGAAACGTAGTTTCCCCGGAAGAAATTGTAGGGAAATACGGCGCTGACACTGCCCGTCTCTTCATCCTCTTTGCTGCTCCTCCGGAGAAGGATCTGGAATGGTCTGACCAGGGCGTGGAAGGCTCCTACCGCTTCCTGAAGAGAGTATGGGCTATTACCGGTAAATACCAGGATTTCAAAAAGGAAAACAAGGGCAGGCTGTCGGAAGATGAATTTGCACTCCGCAGGAGACTGCACCAGACTATTTCCAAAGTGACCGAAGACCTGGATGGAAAATTTGCTTTTAACACAGCGATTTCCTCCATTATGGAACTGGTGAATGAAATGTACCGCTTTGTAGAAAGCCATGATGCCATTGAAGATAGTCTGGCTCATGAACTGCTGCGGAATCTTCTTATCCTTTTGGCTCCCTTCGTTCCCCACATTACTGAAGAACTGTGGCAGGGACTGGGCGAAAAGGAAAAGAGTGTTCACGAAGCTTCCTGGCCTTCCTGCGATGCATCGGCCCTGGTGGTAGATGAAGTGGAACTGGGCGTACAGGTAAATGGCAAAGTCCGTGCTGCCATCACTGTTCCTGTAGCTATGAGCCGTGAAGAAATCGGAGAAAAAGCAAAGGAACTGCCGGAAGTGAAAAAATTCACCGACGGAAAGAAGATTGTGAAAATTATCGTAGTTCCCAAGCGCATTGTGAACATCGTAGTCAAATAATCCAAATGAAAAAGAGTCCTCACGGGGACTCTTTTTTTATGGCTGTGTTAAAATAAAAAAGAGTGTTATGGCTTTTGGTTGGCTTTAAAGGAGTGACTTCTATGCATATTATCTGTGAAGGAAGAAGCTTTGATTTTTTTGACGGCGCTTCGCCCCAGAACCTCTGGAACATTGTGAGGGGAGAGCGGGGAAGAAATGACGCAGTCCTTGCAGACTGCAACGGGGATATCCTCGATTTCCAGACACCTTTTTCAAAAGATTGTACTGTTCGATGGATTCCTCTGTCATCTAAACAGGCTTATCAGGCCTATCGCCGCACTGCCATAATGCTTCTGGTATGCGGCGTGAAGGAAATCTATGGGGAAAAAGCTGATGTGAAAGTGAAACACTCCCTTGGAAAATCCATTTACTGTGAATTCAAGGACGGTCATACGCCGCTGCAGAAAGAACTCTCCATCCTGGAGAATAAAATGAAGGAGATTGTATCAGAAAGAAGAAAAATTACAAAGCTGGTGGTAGGAAGAAACAGGGCCATTGCTTTCCTGCGTATGAAAGGAAGAAATGAAGATGCAGAGCTCTTGTCCCAGCTTGATTTTTCTGAACTGAATGTGGATCAGTGCGGTAGTCTGATTGATTACTATTTCGGCCCCATGCTGCCGGACATGGGATTTATTCATGCCTTTGCTCTTCATTCCTATGCGCCCGGTTTCCTCCTGCAGCTGCCGGGACCTGGAGAAACAGAGCTGACTCCCGGAAAAGACGATCCCCTCTATGCCCGGGTCTTTCTGGAGTCTCAGAACTGGAGTGAGCTCATAGGCTGTCATAATCTGGAAGAACTGAACCGGTCCATTGACACCGGACGGATTTACGACCTGGTGGCCACAGCGGAAGCGCTGCAGGAAAAGAAAATGGCTGAACTGGCAGATACCATCTGCCGCCAGAAACCATCTATCCGTCTCGTCTGTATGGCAGGCCCTTCTTCTTCCGGCAAAACGACTTTCATGAAAAGGCTTATCGTCCATCTCTGGGTCAACGGTGTGAAACCGGTGATGCTTTCTCTGGATGATTATTTCCGAAATCGCGATGAAATGGGAAATGAAAACTGGGAAAATCTGGAAGCGTTGGACTTAACCCTTTTTGAAGATACGGTCTCTGCTCTTCTGGAAGGAAGGGAAGTGCATCTGCCCCATTTCAATTTCATTACCGGCAAAAAAGAATGGGATAAAAAGGCTATCCGTTTGGGAAAAGGACAGCCTATTCTGGTTGAAGGTCTCCACGCCCTGAACCCCAGACTGACCTACTTCGTGCCAGGCTATCAGTGCATACGAGTCTATCTTTCCGCATTAACCCAGCTCACCATCAACGATCACAATCGCATCTCCACCTCCGACAGCCGCCTTCTTCGCCGCCTTGTCCGGGACTTCCAGTTCCGCGGCAACGGTCCGGAGCATACCCTTATGGTGTGGGACAATGTAAGACAGGGGGAAGAACGCAATATCTTTCAGTACCAGGACAGGGCCAATGTGGTATTCAATACGGCCCTCCTTTATGAAATCCCGGTACTCAAGAAACTGGCCCGGCCTCTTCTGGAAAGTATAGGAAGGGACAGTCCTGCCTATTCCGAAGCCAAAAGAATGCTCTCCTTCCTTATGCCCTTCAGAGAACTGGACAGCTCCATCGTGCCGGGAGAATCCCTCCTCCGTGAATTCGTGGGGTATAAAGGGCTGGGAAAATCCTTCCTGAATCGCTGACTGCTGATTCCCTGCGATTTTCAGTCATTCTCCATCAGTGGGACTGCAAAAGAAAAGACATCTCAATTTCTTGTTTTTCTTTGAGGCGGCAGAGGAACGGATTGCCCATCAGCAAAGTGGATTTGTAAGAAAATTAAGAATCCCGCGAGTCGGTCATAGTCATGCTGCAGGAAGATGTAAGGTGCGTATGCTCAATAGAATATGCAGGGCGGAAGCGGGAAAGGGTGTACGAGGCTGAAAGACGAAAGGATGCGCCTGTAAATGTGGCTGCTAAAAGGTCTTTTAAGAAAATTTCAAAATTTTTTCTTCAGAGGGGTCAAAAATTCGAGCCTTCTACGATATTAGTATCAGAGGAATGAAAAAGTACTCATGAGATGATGAATGCCATTTTCCCAATGCTTTTTCCACATCCGCGGTAGAGGAGAAGGCAGGGAGAAGGTAAACATCATGGAATTTCACTTTTCAACCTCCCTTCTTCTAAAACCGGCCGGCAATAGACAGAAGACAATGCAAAAAAATAGAAGACAGAAAAGCAATAAGGAAGAGCGCTCGTAGAACTTTCCTCTCTCTGACGACATGATCTGAGCAGCACCCATGAAAATGGGAGGGCCAAGGCGCAGACGCCTGATTCATTGGTTGAATTTATCTGGAGACTCCCCTGACAGGCTTTTCTGTCTTTTAGCGTGGCTTTGCACAAAGCAGACTGTCCTATTTGCATAAAGTCCCCGTTTCATATATAATAGGTTTAAGAACGATAAAATTCGATATAAGAGGAGGAAGAAATATGGATATGGTTGATGTACTGGTTATTGGTGCGGGCCCTGCGGGGCTGAATGCGGCCCTCTATGCGGCCCGGAAGGAGCTGACGGTCAAGGTGGTGACCACCGATATCGGAGGCCAGATGCTCTTAACAAATGAAATCGAAAATTATCTGGGATTCCCGTCTATTTCCGGCTTTGAACTGGCAGACAAAATGGAAGCCCATGTGAAGCAGTACCCTGTAGAATTCGTATATGCAGGGGTGAAGTCTCTGGTTAAAGAGGGGGACGGAACTTTTACGGCCCACCTGGATGACGGCGGGGAGCTGCGGGGAAAAGCCTGCATTGTGACTGCCGGAAAGCACAGCCGGACATTGGATATCCCGGGAGAAAAGGAATATACCGGTCGAGGCGTCAGCTACTGTGCTACCTGTGATGGGCCATTCTACCGCAAGAAAACAGTGGCTATTGTGGGCGGCGGAGACAGTGCGGTACAGGCTGCCATTGAGCTGGCAAAACTCTGCCCCACGGTATACCTTCTGGTGCGGAGCCGTATCCGGGCTCAGGAGATTCTGGTCAAACGCATGAAAGAGCTGGAGAATGTGAAGGTGTATATGGGATATACGCCGGAGGAAGTTAAAGGGGACAAGAAGGTACAGGGTCTTGTGATTAAAAATAAGGCTGATGGAAAGACGGAAGAACTTTCTGTGGATGGTGTTTTTGTAGAAGCTGGCGGCATTCCGAACAATTCCTATCTTCCTTCCGATGTCAAAGTCAATTCTCTGGGAGAAATCATGACTAATAAGGAAGGAGAAACCAATGTGGATGGCCTTTTTGCAGCGGGGGATGTGACTGACTGCAGAAATAAGCAGGTCATCATTGCAGCAGGAGAGGGGGCGGCAGCTGCCTTGGCAGCTCATGAATACCTGCTTCGCAGCGGATTATGAGAGTGACAAAGAAGGTTAAGGCTGAGCAGCTTCGCCGGCTTTCAGAGGTGTATAAAAATGATGGTACCATGCTTCATTTCACCAGTCCCTTTACCCTGCTGGTAGCGGTGATCCTTTCTGCCCAATGTACCGATAAAAGAGTCAATGTGATTACGAACCGTATTTTTCCAAGATTGGATACGCCGGCCAAAATGGTTTCTCTTACCCAGAGCCAGCTGGAAACGGAAATCCATGACTGCGGTTTGTACAAAGCTAAGGCGAAGAATCTACTGGGTATGTGCCGCATGCTCCTTTCTGACTACCACGGAGAAGTACCGGAAGATTTCGATGAACTGGTCAAGCTCCCCGGGGTGGGCCGGAAAACAGCCAATGTGGTGCGGAGTGTGGCTTTCGGTTATCCGGCTATTGCGGTGGATACCCATGTTTTCCGCGTTGCCAACCGCTTAAAGCTGGCAGCAGGGACTACGCCGCTGGAAGTGGAAAAAGGCCTCCAGAAGGCTATTCCGAAAGAAGACTGGTCTGCAGCCCATCACTGGCTTATCTGGCATGGAAGAAGAGTATGTCATGCCAGAAAACCGGATTGTGAAACCTGCTTTCTTCAGGATGTCTGTCCTTCCTGTACGGTGAAGGTAACCCCCTGGAAACCGGAGTGATAAGGCATGTGGACACGCCTTCGGCGTGAGGGTGCAAAGGGTGCAGAAGGTTCAAAGGGTTGTGGTGGGCGCCCTTCAGAAAAAAGGGGCGCCAGTATGAAAAAACTGTACAAACGCCCTGGCGGGCGCTGGAAAAGCGTTCCCCTTTTTGGTGGCGCAGCACCAAAAGGGGTGCATTTCCTCGAGCGAAGCGAGGTTGTTAGGTTTTCGCTGCCGCCAGGCAACATACATACTCATCGCCGCGAAGCGGCGATACCTTCCCCTCTGAACCCTATGAATCTTCTGAACCCTTTGAACTCTGCCACGCAGTGGCTCCATGGGCGATATCTTCCCCTCTGCACCTTTTGAACCTTCTGAACCCTCATGCCCTCCGGGCGTGTCCTTCGCCCCCTGAGCGCAGCGAATACAACCTTTGGCACCGAGGGCCGTCAGGCCCGATGGATGCCATACGCCCCTCTGCACTGTAGGCGCAGGCCCCTACGGAAATACAGTGAATACAGTCCAACACTGCTTTATAGCACCAAAAAAGCTCTCCATTCCGGAGAGCTTTTTGATTTCCTTTAAGAATCAGAACATATTAAGGATTCCTGTAAATCCATAGTGGTTAGAAGGAAGGAAAGCATCGACTGCTTTAGAAACACCGGTAGGTTCAGGCGCCGTAATGAGGAGCAGCAGGATAGCCAGTACGGTGAAACCCAGGGATACCAGGTTTGCCTTGCCTTTGCGAGACATCTCATAATAGCCGAAAAGGCGGAGGCCCAGAGCGCCGAAAAAGGTAATGACCAGTCCCGACAGGGAGAAAATGCCAAAGAGAATATTGGCCATCAGGAAGCCAATGAAGAATACGGGCAGGAAAATGAAGGGCAGATTATAGGCAATGAGGGTGGAGTTCACATGACGGCGCATATCATCCAGCCAGTCAGCCAGGTCGAAACCGAAGAGGCCCAGGGGAATGAAGGACAGGAGGACGATTTTGTCCCATATGCCGGAGAGCCGGTCTCTGTCCTGACCCAGCCAGTAGAAAAATACACAAATGAGGAAGCCTGCAATACCGCCGATGATGTAGTAGAAATCTTCAGGAATAAATTTTACGGCAATCATGGCAATGGTAGTAAGGATGGAGCCCGTGACTATCCAGCCGGTAATCTGACTCCGGGAGGCTCTTTTTTCTTCCGGCACATCAGCCCACATCTGTGCCAGAATTTCCGTCATGAAAAGAAGAAGGAAAATGGCCAGAGCGGCGAAAGGATAGACAAAAAGGGAAACAAGGATAAAGAAAACGGGAATAAAGACTTTATATCCCTTAAACACCTGCAGGTGCTTGAAATTTAATTTCTTCTTCTGTGTGTAAATGGTCAGTCTCATAAATACAAGGTAAGTCAGCATGATGCCCACGGTTTCTACCGGCTCACAGCCCAGATAAAGCAGGGAGCAGAAAACAAGTATGGCCGTATTAGCTCCTGTAAAACGGCTGACCAGGGAACTGAAGAGGCCAATATTCAGAAAGGCCACTATTGCGTCACCAAAATTCAAAACATCCATCTCCTTTATAAACAATTCCTTTCTAGTATACCTGTTATAAAGAAAGGACGCAATAGTTTGGGCCTGCTAAAATTACCTGTCAGTCATGGGGATACAATGGCCTTTTCCTGGCAGGCAGCTGTTTACAAAAAGTTCTCTATTCGGCACGGATCAGGTGGGACTGCCCCCTTTTCCTCATCCGATAAAGCTGATAAAATAGAGGGAAACAGGAATGGGAGGGGTTTATCATGGATGATCTTGTTATTGTGGACTGTCAGTATGATTTCATAGATGGTACGCTGGCCTGCGGGCACAGCCATGAGGCGGTGGCAGAACTGGTACGTTTTATAAACAGCCATCCTGTGCGCTGCCTTTATACATCGGACTGGCACAGCCCATCCAATGGTTCTTTCAAGGTGAATGGCGGCATCTGGCCTGTTCACTGTGTGGCCGGCACGAAAGGGGCAGAACTTGATCCTGCTTTTACAGAGCAGGTGAAGGAGAAAGAGAATCGTCCTTCTTCTGAAAATCGTTTCTTGAAGGGCCAGGATGATAAAGTAGAGGAGTACTCTGCTTTTAACGGAGTAAATCAAGAGGGAAAGCGGCTGGGAGACGAGACTTCTTCCCATGTGTATGTAGGTGGTATTGCGTCGGAGTACTGTGTGAAAGAAACGGTGCTTTCCCTCCTTGCTTCCGGCAGGAAGGTAACACTTCTGGTAAAAGGGCTGGGTTATGTGTCGGAAAAGGATCATGCAAAGACCTTGAAGGAATTGAAAGAAAAAGGTGTGACTCTGCTGGAGGAATAATGAAACAACTTTTGGTAGATGATGTGGGAGAGTTCGGCCTGATTCGCCGCATTATGCACGATTTTATCTTTCGTCCGGAGCTTTTGGTTGTAGGTCCCGGTGATGATGGTGCGGTGTATCGAACGCCTGGCGGATACGACCAGGTGATTTCCACAGATACCATGGTGGAAGGCATCCATTTTACCAGGAAGACTATGAGTCCCTTCGACGTGGGGTACCATCTGGCGGCTTCCAATTTCAGCGATATGGCCGCCATGGGGGCCGAGGCCGTGGGATTTGTCCTTTCCATTGCTCTTCCCGGAGATCTTCCTCTTTCCTGGGTGGACCGTTTTTATGACGGGCTCAGGGCCTGCTGCGGAAAGTACAGGGTGAATCTTCTTGGCGGCGATGTGACCGGATCTACAAAGGGATTAATCCTTACCGGTACGGTGACAGGCATGGTGCCTGAAGGGAAAGCGGTGACAAGAAGCGGTGCCCGGCAGGGGGATATCATCTTTGTCACCGGTACTGCAGGTGATTCGGCGGCAGGGCTTTATGCGCTCCTTCATGACATGGGAGAGGAATGGCCTTCCCTGACAGTGAGACATCAGCGGCCGGAACCCCAGATTCCGCTGGGAATACTCCTTAGAAAGGCAGGAGCCCATGCGCTGAATGATATTTCTGACGGCCTGTCCCGGGAATGGAATGAAATTGCAAAGGCATCGGGAGTAGAACTGGAAATAGAACTGGAAAAGGTGCCTCTATCGGAAGCGGTGGGGGCTTTGGCGGAAAGGGTTCATCGGGACCCTCTGGCCTGGGCCCTGAATGGAGGAGAAGATTACCAGCTTACTGGTACCATTTCCCCTTCTGATTTTGATACAATAAAAAAAGAGATGCCCATAACTCCGGTGGGAAGGGTTGTAAAGAAACCGGGAACGGGCGTTTATGTGTGGCGGCATGGTCAAAGACGGCTTCTTCAAGCGAAAGGTTTTGATCATTTTGAAAAGTAAGGGAGGATCCTATGTATACACTGGTGGTCATTCGTCATGGGGAAAGTGAATGGAATAAGAAAAATCTGTTCTGCGGCTGGACAGATGTGGAGCTTTCTGACAAAGGTATGAAAGAGGCCAGCGAAGCAGGCCGTTTATTAAAGAAGGAGGGGCTCTCCTTTGACTGTTGTTTTACTTCCGTGCTGAAGCGGGCTATCCACACAGCTTACCGCATTTTGGATGAAATGGATCTGGTGTGGATTCCCGTGATTAAGGATTATCACCTGAATGAACGGCACTACGGAGCCCTGCAGGGATTGAACAAGACGGAAACTGCCGATAAGTATGGAGAAAAGCAGGTGCTCCTCTGGAGGCGTTCTTACGATGTACGTCCGCCGGCTCTGTCGGAAGATGATCCAAGAAATCCGGTGAATCAGGCGCCATATCAGAAAATGAAGGGGAAGGTAGCACTTCCATTGTCGGAATGTCTGAAAGATACGGTGGGAAGAGTTGCGCCCTATTTTGATGAAGTCATTCGCCCTCGCATGGAAGCGGGAGATCGGGTGCTCATTGCGGCGCACGGAAATTCTATCAGAGCTCTTCGGAAGCATTTGGAAGGGATTTCTGATAAGGAAATCGCCGGTATGAATATTCCTACCGGCATTCCATTGGTTTACCATCTGAACTCCGATTTCACAGTGCATGATGTATCTTATCTGGGAGATCAGGAAGCGATTCAGGCGAAAATCAACGCTGTAAAGAACCAGTCTGCCTGCTCAGTTAAGAAATAAGGAGGTGCCGGGTATTTCCCCAGGGCGAAACAATATGATAGAAAAAGAAATGGATGAAGCACCGGTGCTGATTCTGGAAGGTGGTGCCATGCGGGGCCTCTTTACGGCCGGTGTGCTGGATGCTTTCATGGACCATCGGTTTTATTTCAAAAAGGCAGCAGGTATCTCTGCAGGCACTCTGCAGGGACTGGGCTACCTGTCAAAACAGTGCGGAAGAAGCGTCCGGGTCAATTCCGCCTATGCCGCTGATCCCCGGTACATGGGATTTCGGCATATGTTGAAAGGGGGCTCTTTCTTTAATTTTGATTTCATGTTTGGCCCTCTGGCCCATGAAGAGGACCCTTTTGATTTTGAAACCTTTGAGAAGGCCGAAGAAGAGCTCTATGCAGTGATTACAGACTGCCTTGAGGGAAAGCCCCATTTCATTTCCAGCCATGACCTTTCGTCTTCCGAGTTTATGAAGGTCTGTGAGGCCAGCTGCTCTATTCCGTTGGTATCCAAACCGGTGGACTGGCGGGGAAAGGCCTATGTGGATGGCGGCGTGGGCATGCCTCTGGTGCCGCTGCCTGAGGAAATCCCCTTTCCCCATGGGAAAATCGTATATATCCTTACTCGGGATGTGAATTATTGGAAGAAACCGGTGCCCTTCTGGATGCATGGGATGCTGAAGGCTGTCTATGGGCGAACCTATCCGGCAGTGGTGGACGGCATGTGCTCTATTCCGGAGCGGTATAACAGGAAAATGGAAAGAGTCATAGAGCTGGAAAAGGAAGGCGCCGTTTTCGTTATCCGTCCTGAAAACCCGGTAACGGTGTCTCGGACGGAAAGAGATGCTGGCAAATTGAGAAAGCTCCATGGTGAAGGGTATCGTCTGGCTATGGACCGTTTTGATGAAATGATGAGGTGGCTTCATGAAAAATGAAGTAACATTCACGACGAACAGTGAAAAGGAAACCATGGATTTCGGTAGTTTCCTGGGGGAAAGAGCCCAAGATGGTCTTTTCATTGCATTAACCGGCGATTTGGGCGCAGGCAAGACTCATTTCGTCCAGGGACTGGCGAAGGGAATGGGTATAGAGGGAGTGGTAGGAAGTCCTACCTTTACCATTATGAATATATATGAAGATGGTCGCCTTCCCCTGAAGCATTTTGATTTCTATCGGCTTCACAGCGAAGATGATTTATGGAACATCGGCTGGGAGGAGTATGGAGAAGGCGGCGTAGTGGTGGTGGAATGGGCAGATATGTTTCCTTCTCTCATTCCTGAAGAAAGCATTCATATTCATATCGTCCTTTCCGGTGAAGAGGAAAGAAAGATTACTGTATCCTGGAGCGGAAAGGCTCCGGTTGAAATAACAAAGGAGATAGAAAATTATGCTGCTGGCCATTGATACATCATCACTGGTACTAAGCTGTGCATTGGCAGAAGAGGACAGGCTGATTGCTGAATGGACAGTACAGAAAAGGCTTACCCATTCGGAACAGCTTATTCCCCATATGGATGAAATGATAAAGGAGGCAGGGGTTTCCAAAAAGGATATAACGGCTGTGGCCGTTTCTATCGGTCCCGGTTCATTTACAGGCCTTCGCATCGGCCTTGCCACTGCCAAAATGCTGTCCTATATATGGAAGGTCCCTCTGGCTGGAGTGGACACGCTGGAAGCGCTGGCCTGGAATATGGCGGGGGCCCAGGCCTTTATCCTGCCTCTTCTGGATGCCCAGCGGGGCAATGTGTATGCTGCTTTATACGGCGCTTTTGATGAAATGTGGCAGGAAGAAAAGGAAGAAGCGGCACCTATAGATCAGGTCATTGAAGCAGCTCTGACCCATGGCGGTCCCGTGATTGCAGTAGGAGAATGTGCTGATAAATACAAGGACAAGCTTGTCTCTGCAGGCATTAAACTGGCACCGCCGCATAGCCGCCTGGCCCGGGCAGGAAGCGTAGCTATGGCAGGCTTAAAAAAGATCAGGGAAGGAAAGACTGACAGTCCCTTGTCCATCCTTCCTAATTATATCCGCAGAAGCGAGGCTGAGGTACTTTGGGAGAAACAGCACAGGAAATCCTGATTGAAAAGGCTGATAGAGCCGACGCATCTGCCATTTATGAAATAGGGAAGCTCTGCTTTTCCGATGCCTGGCGTAAAGAAACAGTGATCCATGATATGGAAGGAAGCCACAGTGAATATTTTATAGCCAGAATGAATGGAGAAATTGCAGGCTATGGCTGCTTCTGGTTCATTGCCGATGAAGGACAGCTGCTTAACATCGGTGTTCGTCCCTCTTTTCGAAAGAAGGGCATTGGCGCCCTTCTTCTGGAGGCAGGACTTATGGAAGCGGCTCGGAGACATATGAACACCCTTTTCCTGGAGGTGCGGGTGAGCAATGAGGAGGCACAGCGCCTTTACAAAAATCATGGATTTGAAGTGCTGGGGCTCAGAAAAGGAGTTTATGACCTTCCTAAAGAGGATGGATATATTATGTCCAGAAAAGTAGAAGGAGAATTATGAAGATTTTATCGTTTGAATCAAGCTGTGATGAAACATCCTGTGCGGTGATTGAAGACGGGCGCCAGATCTTGTCTGACGTTATTTCCACACAGGTGCCTATTCACAAGAAATTCGGCGGAGTAGTGCCTGAAATTGCCTCCCGCCACCATATAGAAGATGTGCTTCCTGTAGCCATTGAGGCACTGGAGCAGGCCGGATGTTCCTGGGAAGATATGGATGCCATTGCAGTGACCCAGGGGCCGGGCCTGGTGGGGGCTCTCCTGGTGGGGGTAGCAGCTGCCAAAGCGGCGGCCTGGGCGCTGGATAAGCCCCTGGTGGCGGTCAATCATATGGAAGGCCATATCTTCGCCAATCTTCTGCAGTATCCGGATTTGGAGCCGCCTTTCCTGTCTCTGGTGGTTTCCGGCGGCCATACTATGATTGTGGTGGTGAAGGATTACAATACCTTCCAGCTTCTTGGTCAGACAAGAGATGATGCAGCAGGGGAAGCCTTCGATAAGATTGCCAGGGTCATGGGTTATCCTTATCCTGGCGGCCCCCATATCGACAGACTGGCCCGGGAAGGAAATCCTGATGCCATTTCGTTCCCCATGGGGCTTGGAAGAGAACATACTTTTGATTTTTCCTTCAGCGGCCTGAAATCAGCAGTCATTAACTACCTGAATACCGCCAAAATGAAGAAGGAAGAAATTAATCCAAAGGATGTGGCTGCATCCTTCCAGAAAGCAGTGGTAGATGTGCTGGTGGAAAAGGCCATGAAAGCGGCAGAGGCAACGGGGTATAAGACCATTGCTCTGGCCGGCGGTGTGGCAGCCAACAGCGGTCTTCGCAAAGCATTGAAGGAAGAATGCGATAAACGGGGCATTCGTATGTGCCGCCCGGACCCGGTACTCTGTACTGATAATGGCGCCATGATTGGATGCAGGGCTTATTACATGGCAAAGGCCGGAGACTTTGCACCTATGAATCTCAATGCGGATCCCCGGCTGCCATTTCTGGCCGATCAGCTCAAACTTTAAAAAGCTGCTGATTTACGCTAAGAGTTTCATTTCATATGAATTCAATGATGGAACAGGAATTTCATCAGCGATTCCTCAGGAACTGCTGATTGCATTATTGTGGGGGAAAAAATTATGCAGACCCGTGGAATTGAAATGAGCCAGCTCTATACGCTGGTGCGGGACACCACGAAACTCACCGATGTGCAGGCTAAGATTCTGGACCATATGCAGGTAGCACTGCAGCTGGCTTCTGATATTTCCAGAAATCAGGTATACCTTTGCGCCAGAGGAAAGAATGATGACATTTCCGTCATACTCATGGCGGTTAAGCCATCTTATACTCATGGATCTACCTTCTTTAAGTCCGGAGATACCCGTTTAGGAGAAGATCTGGCAGTCATTGAAAATGTTTTCACCACTGGAAGAAAAGTGGTGGGGCGCATGGAGCTTGATCAGGGGTTGACGGTGGCAGTGACGGCTTATCCCATTGTGGATAATGCAGGTATCCCTTTTGCTGCGGTGTGCTTTATGGCAAATTCCGTAAAACAGCAGCAGGTGCTTACGGATACGGCTAATCTGGCACTGCAGGTACCTTTTTCTACTGCTGACTACTACAGCATTCGCCCCCAGGACGGTGTGATTATCCTGGATGCCGGAGGACGTATTATTTATGCCAATGACATGGCTGATGACCTGTATTTTGTGCTGGACAAGGAAGCGGTGGAAAGCCGGGAGCTCATCGGTCACACCATTGTCCGGCTCCCGCTGGTGGACAAGGTCATGAAGACCGGAAAGCCTGCTTACGGCGATGAGGTGTCTGAAAACATGACTCTTTCCGCCTGGGGCCTTCCTATTATTTCCGGAGGCAGGGTGGTACGTACGGTGCTGGTACTTACTGATGTGACTGCCATCAGGGAAAAAGAAAGACAAATTCTGGTGAAGGACTCCGTTATTAAGGAAATCCATCACCGGGTAAAAAACAGTTTGAATACCATTGCCGGTATGCTTCGCATGCAGGCAAGACGGGCCAAAGATGATGACACAAAAGAAGCGCTCCGTCGGGCGGTAAGCCGTATTCTCGGTATTTCTCAGATTCATGATATTCTGGCCAGCCAGAGCGGCGATAAGATCGATATGGATATTCTTTTGGACAAAATTACCAAGCTATCCGTGGACAGCCTGGCCCTTATACCTGTCAATGTGGTGAGGGAAAAATCAAGACGGAGTCTCATTGTAGACTCTGAAAAGGCAGTACCGCTGGCCATTGCAGCCAATGAGCTCATTCATAATGCCATCGACCATGGATTTAAGGATATGGAAAAGGGAACACTGGTGGTGGGCACCGAAATTCGAGGCAGTGATCTTCATGTCTATATCAGAAATGATGGACATCCTCTGGCTGATGATTTCAGTACCAAAACCTTTGACCTGGGACTCCAGATTGTGAGGAATCTTTCGGAAATTGAACTGAAAGGGAAATTTTCCCTGAAAAATGAAAATCATATGGTGACAGCCGATATTGATTGTCCCCTGTCAGTGATGGAGGGATAGCATGTCAGAAAAATACCGAATCGTTATCGCAGATGATGAAGCTCTCATCTGCATGGACCTTAGGGAAATGCTGGAAGAAGCAGGCCACGAAGTGGTGGGCATAGGCTCCGATGGCGTGGAAGCACTGAATCTGGTAAAAGAGAAGAAGCCGGATCTGGCTATTCTGGATGTAAAAATGCCGAGGCTTGACGGGATACAGGCTGCCCGCATGATTGCTCATGATAATCTGGCTCCTGTAGTCCTTCTCACTGCTTTCGGTGATGAAGATATGATTGAAAAGGCCAAGAAATCCATGGTTTTTGGATACGTCATGAAACCGGTGGAAGAGAAGACACTCTTCCCTGCCATTCAGATTGCCGTGAGTCAGTACAGACAGAAGAAAGACATGGTGGACCGGGTGAAAAACATGGAAAGAGAACTGGCTGCCCGGAAGATCGTGGATCGTGCCAAGGGCCTTCTTATGGATTACTACCATATTACTGAAGAAGATGCCTATCGCCGTATGCAGCAGACCAGTATGAAGCGGGGCATCACCATCGCCGATGTGGCGCAGAAGGTAGTCAAGGAAATCATGGCAAGAAAGAACAGGTAAGAGCTGCCCGCTTTTGCGGGCAGCGGTTTGACAGCCGCTTCGCGGCTGAAGTTTGACGCACCTTACGGTGCGAAGGTTCTAAAGTTTGAAGCGCCTGTGGCGCGGTCGAGATCGGGACCGGGACCGGCGCGATGCTTTCCAGTATTCCCGAAGGTTGACACGCCCTTACGGGCGT
>UMDT01029250.1_pt1 | contig 20078 bp, 23 predicted proteins | sample 1964561 | NCBI WGS metagenome assembly UMDT01 (sample SAMEA4836001, study PRJEB28245) | human gut metagenome | biome: gut microbiome; material: fecal sample | place: Denmark | collected 2008
TACTCTTCTCCCGGCGGTCGATCCACAGCTCTTTTGTGTACTCGCCATTCCTACCTTTTTTAATTTCGTAAGAGAATGGTAAGCCAGAGTAGGTTTTGAATTTCACACCAGCATAAGCCAGAACCACTCCCCAGAAGTTCTCTTCTGTCGGATTAGTCCTCCACCGCTTCATTGCTCTGTATCTCCGCTGCCGCTCTGCTCCAACACTGATCTTCTCTTTTTCTGCTGTATTTGGGAAGTATACGCCTTTTTTATAAGGCAGGTACGAGGTAACGGAGGCTTTGGAGAGTTGAAGATCATTTGCGGTTGAGAGGATGGCGGTTTTGTAGTCTTGTGTTTCACTGTATTCTTGAAAGGTAGCTTGCACCTTCTCCGCCACTTCAGATTCATACACATCGGCCGTGATGAGCAGCTTCCGTACTTTGATTGGATTTAATCCCAGTTCTTCGCCGATGGCCTGCAAGGACATCTTAGAATCATAAAGTGCCACAGCACTTTCCATCTGCTCTTTCAGATTTTTCCCGGCATCGTACTCCGGCTTCAGCTTCTTCCGGCCACCGCCTGGTTTTCTTGTTTTCTTCATTTTACTCATGCAGTTCCAGTGGTAGTCCGTCCGGGTCATGGAAGAAAGTCATCTTCTTGCCGGTATAATCGTCTACCCGAATCGGCTCACATTCAATCCCAATCTCTGCCAGTTCCTTCACTGTCTGCTCTACACTGTCTACGCAGAACGCAAGATGACGCAGCCCGCAGGCTTCCGGGCGGTTCACACGCTTCGGCGGGTTTTCCTCTGCGAAGATTTCTAGCTCAGTATGCTCATTGACACGCAGATCCAGCTTCCAGTCCTTACGCTCCGGGCGATAGTTTTCTCTGATGGCAGAGAAGCCCAGCTTGTTCACATAGAAATCCTTAGCCGCTTCGTAATCAGATACGATGATTGCAATGTGGTGTATTTTAGATAAGTTCATTTTTATCACGCTCCATTTCTTTTATTTTTGTTCTTCTTTTATTTCCGTCTCAAACTATATAGTAACCTTCAAAAAACACCGTGTGAACTCCTGGAGTTCAGTTTGTCCACACGGCATATCATCAAAACTTGATCACTTTCGGCTCATGGGCGAAAGAACTAATGGTAGCCACACCATTCTTAAAGTAAAACACCTCAGTGTTGCCATCATCTGCGGCATACATCTTCTTCAAACTCGGATAGGCATCCAGCATGGACTGTCTTGCTTCCACACGGTCATCCTCTACCAGTTCGCCAGCAACGCGAATCCACTCGCCGCCTTTGAATGCACACAACTCTGCTTTCGGATTGGCATGTAGCTGCTTGGAAACATCCTTCTTCTTGCCAGTCTGGATGTACAGCTTGCCTTCAAAAATATGTGCCGTGCCAAATGGGCGCACTCTCGGCTGGTCGCCTTCGACCGTTGCCAAGTAATATGTTTCAGCTTCTTTTAAGAACTTTACGATTTCTTCCATTTTATTCTTTCCTTTCCCACACGGTCGTGTGTGTTTTATAGTTTTATGGTTTTATTTCAATTTTTCGAGAATCTCGTCCGCACTCATACCGCTTGCCAGCAACTTCTTCAGCACAGCTTCGGCTTCTGCCTTCTTAGCTTCTTCAGCGGCCTTAGCTTCTGCCTTTGCCTTCTTCGCTTCCAGGGATGCCACTTCTTTTTCGGCCTTCTTCAGAGCAGACTTCTTCTCTTTCAGATCAGCCTTCAAAGTGTCAATGTTGGCAGTGATGGAGGCGATTTCAGTATTCAGAGACGCAATAGCCTCCTGTTTCTCCGCGATCTGAGATGCGTAGTCTTTGGTGATATTGGTTTTGGGACGGTTTTTGCTGCCTTTCGTTCTGGGCATAGGTGATAACCTCTTTCCTTTTTTAGTTGTTTAAGTATAGCACTGTGTTAGGGTGAGGGCAATATCACTTCTTGCTCTCTTTCAGCATCCGTAACTTCATACCCCCATCAAGTATTTCACCTAAAACCGCAGAATCATTCGTCGCTAGATAATCCTGAATTTTCAAGCCGAAATAGCTTTCCTTTAACTCTGGAAACTTCTCCAACAAAATTCTAAAGCCTCGGCACGTACTTTCTGGTGTATTCAATAAACTGTTCTCTCGAACTTCTTCATCCCAACAATCCAGAAATTCTTGAACACACTGTCGTGTGGTATCCGACACGTGAGGCTCTGGCCCGCCCCATCTGAATCTTTCAAGATACCTATCAATCTCAAATTTTATTGGCATTCTTTTTTCCCTCATTGCGGCGTTTCTTTTCTCACATCTCAGCCGACCATAAGATCGTTGCCTGCTGCTCACCACAGAGAGGTGTGTGATTATTACGAGCAGCGTAGGGAGCTACCGCTCCCAGTATATCACAATTTCATCCAGTTTTACAGACACTTTCTTGCCTTCATGGTCCCACAGTACATCAATCCACCTAGCATTCCACCGACTGTGTTATAGAAGATGTCCGATAGCTGGAACGTTCCTAGCCGCATCAATAACTGCAACATCTCTATGCTTATTGAAAAGATAAATGCTATCTTTCCGCTTTCCCACAGTATCTTCTTCCAGCCATTTCCTATCTTCTCTCCGAATGTCCATATCACTACCGAACTAAACGGCACCATCATAATTACGTTCTCGATGCACTCGGTGGTCAGCTTCTGTTCGCCATTCACAGTCTCCCAGATGCCCCAGCCACCCATGACATCGGATAAAGGATTCATCCACAGCTGACGGTTTAACAGGGTTCGGAACAGAATAAGTGAGGTCACAAAAGCTAAGAAAAACAACCTCCGGAAGAACACGCTCTCTTTGAACTTCTGATACCAGGTCACTATGGCATTCTTCCAGCCTTTGCCTGCATGTATTGGCTCATAAGCATAAAGATAGAAAAACATGGCCAAAAAGGAAAGAAGAAGCGAAAAGCCAAACGGCTCATATAGCGCAGTCAGGATGTTTGTGATGATCTTTCCGAGTAAATCAATCGTTTCTTTCATCGTCGTTTACAGATCACTGAACAAGTCAGCCTTATACACGCCGTTCTCCAGCATCTCCTTGAAACTGCCCTTTACGGCTGCAACATCCTCGTGATAGGTCATGCCATACCAGGTATCATTTGTTTTCAGAACCTTCACAGACATCTTGCCCTGCTCCAGCAGCTCACCGATGAAGATTGGGATCAGATACTCTGCTTTCAGAGGATTACTCGATACTTCCTTCTCGAAAAACTCTTTGAACCCTTCCTCCAGAACATCCAGAAAATCAGGAGTTAATCCCCACATATTCATAGAAACCAGAGAATTCACATCAATCACTTTTCCGTCTACTTCTGCTCCAGCTGCGGTCTTTACGATATTCTTAGTCTCTACGACCTCAGTCAAGTTATTTTCCGCATCCATCTTGCAGATGCCGCGGGTCACACCACCATTATCGGACAGTGTGTTCTTCAGCACAAAACCTGCCATACAGGACTTACCGCCGTTCACCAAATAGTCATGGACGGCTTTGAAGCCCTCTTTGCCGTAGTAATCATCTGCATTAATCACAATGAATGGGGTTTTGATTGCTTTCTTCGCCGCAAGCACGGCCTGTCCAGTTCCCCACGGCTTTGTACGTCCTTCCGGCAGAGCTCCCGGGATGTCGTTGATATCCTGGAAAGCGTAGTCCACAGTGACATCATGAGAAGCGCAAATGGAAGCTATACGGTCACCGATGACCTCTTTGAACTCTTTCTCGATATCCTTTCGGATGATAAATACTACATGGTTGAATCCAGCCTCAATTGCATCATGAATTGAGTAGTCCATGATGATATGGTTAGCATCATCAACCGGCTCCAACTGTTTAATTCCTGTTCCAAATCGGCTTCCGATTCCGGCCGCCATGATAAGTAATGTTGTGTTCATAATTTTTTCCTCTTGCTATCTTTTATTCCACAGTCACACTTTTAGCGAGGTTTCTCGGCTTATCCACATCCAGATCTTTGGCTACAGATACATAATAGCCAAGCAGCTGTAGCGGAATCACTGCTAGGCTGTGCAAAACGACTCTGGGTGATTTCCAGAGTCATCATCGACTTTATGCCTTGTAGCTCTTCTCGCAAATCACGTTAACTACTTCATCCACATGCTTCTGACAGGTATCATGATCAGGTGCTTCCACCATAACACGAACGACCGGCTCGGTGCCGGACTCACGCACCAGAATACGCCCCGTATCGCCCAGAGCCTCAGCTATTCATGCCTAATCAATGAATTTTCAAAACATCGAAGACAGCTCGTCTATTTGATGCAGCATACTTGCATTCATTTGTTGCATAATGTCCGACTTGAATAATAGCAACTATTTGTTCGCTCCATGGTATGTCAACAAGTCTTCGAATTTCCTCTGCCTTTTCTCCATCATCATCATTCCAAATCAAAGGACATGTGCCGATTCCATAATATGTAAGAGCATATAACAAATTCATCAAATATATTCCTGAATCTAAATACGGAGTTTTAAACTCCGAGGTATGCCTATACAGTGATAATTCACTAGTTAAAACAATCACAGAAGATACGGTATGTCCCTTAGCACCCCCCTGTAAATCCAAAACATTTTTACATATATCGCGGTTTTGAATATAATGAACTCTTGTTGACTGTCTGTTACATGCAGAAGGTGCAGTCTGTGCCAGTTCAACAGCTTTTCTTATTATACTTTCATCAACAGTATCCACAGCAAAATCTCGAACACTATGCCGGTTTTTGGCAAACTCCTCAAAATTCATGCTATCAATCTGAGAAAGTAACTTCTGCGAATCAAATATCTCCGTCCCACAAAATTCAATTTGATTTTTCTTGTAGTTATGATACTTATTCAAATCAATAAACGAAATATCGCATTCATTCTCTGTTGCGTTGTCTATATATTTTTCTAAAATTGCATATGCATAATCGAATGCTTCTTGATCATACTCCGAATTCTGAATAGAAATATATTTGTCCATCAGCTCCAGTATTTTTTTGATTTTTTCTTTACCAAAGCCCTTTCTTATCTTTGGTAAAGCCATTCCCTTTTCAATTGTATGGGTAAGAATACGCAATTCGCGGCATACCAATTCGATGTTATCTTCCTTCAAAGACGCCGAGGAATGATAATAAAATCTCATCATTTGATCTATTCCGGTCATTGTGATATTGCGCGGCATTTCCGATATCTTCTTTAATTTCGTGAAAGCTCTTTTTATTTTCATAATTATTTTCTCCTTTGGCCCAGTATCTTATGGAATGTCTTATCAATATATTTACAAACAAACGCATCTCTCAATACAACAAGAACAATAACATACACGATTGCACCTATTAAAATTTCAACGAATGTATAGAATATTGAAATGCTAAAATTTTTCCCAATTGTAAACACAAATACAAACATGATGCCTGCAGCTATAGCTTTTTTCCATCCCATCTCAATCACTTGCTTAAGTAGAATTTCTTTTCGTACCATATAATAATATACTAAGACTAATACTAATTCCGCCGTAACAGAAGCCACCGCCGCACCTTTGGCAAAGAACCTAGGTATAAGAAGCGAATTGAGGGTAATATTAACTACTGCCGCAATTATCTGTGCATAATTACTATGTTGTTGTCGTCCACTTGGTGTAAGGATATGTGTTCCTATCATTCTAGAATAACCCATAAATATAAAAATAGGGCAAAAAATATATAATAGACCTATAACAGCGTCATAGCCATCTCCAAAAAACCACGGAACCATACCAGCTGCTATTGCAGCAATTCCAAAAGTCATCGGAAAAACAAGAAACGCTATAACATTATAAGAGACAGCCATTTTTTCCTGTATTTCTTCATTTCTCTTTTGCGCAAACAGTGCAGACATTCTAGAACGCATAACAATTGTATATGAACTAATGACATTTACAACTAAATTAACAATTTTATTTGCCTGCTCATAATATCCATTTTCATAATTAGATCCAACAAGCCAACCAAGCATCGCTTTATCTAACACAGCATAAATCTGGTATGTAATAGACGGAATGAAATAAATCATCACGTTCGAAAGATGCTTCATTACATTTCTAGTTGTTAATTTTACTCTACAAATATTTCCGCGCAAGTAGGGCCACATGGATAGATTACCCAGTAATTGAGACACGCTAATAATCAATAAATATATCCACAGATCGTTTGAGCTTTTTACCAAAGAAAACAGTAGCACAATCCCAGCAATTCTTACAATAGTATTTCTAACTGCAATGTATCGAAATTTTTCTATCCCCTGAAAAAAGAAGCTAATATCAAAAACGCCTGCTACTATATATGGAATTTGCAATGCGTAATATATCCAAGCTGTTGTTTGGTATGCATACGGCACAAAAATCAAAAAGGCGATCACCATCGTAACAGCTTTCAAAACCCATATTTCCAAGAATTTTTCTGATCGCTCTACAATATTTTCTCCCGCTGATGCAATTTCTTTTTGCCCATAGGTTGCTGTTCCCAGTGCTCCAAACATAACTACTGATGAAACAATTGCATAGGTATAACTATAAATACCAATATTCTCTGCGCCTAACACACGAGCTGTATAGGGTGCAGTTACTAGCGGTACTATAATATTCACTATATTGTATATTAAATTATATATAAAATTAGCCTTAACTCCATCTTTTTTCATCACAAATTCTTCCTTCTAAGATACTCTTTTAATAACCTTAACAGCATCTTTATCGGCAAAATCCAGCATATAGGTTAGATCATTTTGATTTATGGAAAAGTCCCATACAAGATCACTTCCAACTAAAAACGTATCAAACTCTTGATTTGCTTTTTGAACATTATCTCGATCATAAACCAGATCGGACATGGCCAAATTTGTCTTCAAAAACTCAGCAAATACTTTTGCCTTTCTTTTCTTGAAACGTGCATATTTTATATGCTCTTTAAGCTCTCGTAAGTCTTTACACTGATATTCCCTCCAGATCAGAAGGTAATGTGTAGATATACGCATTGCTATATAATTCATCAAGCATCTGCCCCTGAACAAATCCGGTAAAAATGATTCTATTATCATCCTTTGCCAGCTCTTTCAGTTCCATCATAAAAGAATCCGTATCACTAGAGCCACCAGCAATAACCAATTTTTTATCTGTTTTGACATCCTTGAACGCTTCAACCAAATACCGGATACCTTTTTCCGGTACCAGTCGACCAAGAAATAATATGTAGGAATCTTTCGTCAGTCCAAATTTTTCTGTTATTAAACCAGCTTCTCTGGTTTTTGGTCTGTTCACACCATTCGGAATGAAATGTGTCTCCCTGCCATAGGTATCTCTGAAATAATCCTGAACACCTTTACTCAGAACAATGATTTCATCTGCATACTTTACAGCATTCTTTTCACCCTGCCGGATGAATTTAGAGCCAAATCCTGACTTCCATTTTTCCCGTTGCCAGTCTATACCATGAATGGTAACCACAACCCTCTTTCCAAACATCTTAGGTAGCCATGAGAAAAAAGCCGGACCTTCTGCATGGATATGAACCACATCATATTTTCCAAAAGCACTGTACAAAGCCGCAAAGAAAGAGGAACTCACCGCTGCAAGACCTTTTCTTTCAATGGTTGGAACAAATTTCTGTCGGATTCCATCATATTCAATTTTATTGTCATACTCTGCACCACTCACGTGATGACCAGATCTGTTGTAACAGGTAACCTGACATCCATCTCGTGCCATTCTGGTGCACAGTTCTTTTACAACAATCTCTATCCCACCCTCTCGGGACAGTCGTTTTTGTCCGAACATGGACACTGCAAATCTATCTTTCATAATATTCTCCAACCAATATTGTCCCCTCTGCTCCTTTATATCTATGTACACATCTGCTCTTCACAGATAGTTTTTCTTTCTAATTCCTCTTGCCGCTTACACGGCCAAGTGTTTTCTTATGATGTCGTATCCAACTAACCCAGCAGTCATGTTTTCTACTTCATAAAACATCCGTTGAATCCTCCTACACCGACCCTTCCCTCTTCAGAACCGTCATCACTGTCTTAAACAAAATCTTTATATCCAATCCAAAATTCCAGTTGCTGATATATTCTGTATCCAGTCGCACGACTTCTTCAAAATCTGTGATATCACTTCGACCGCTTACCTGCCACATACCGGTAATTCCTGGTTTGATGGCGATTCTGGCTCTGTGATGCAGTTCATATTTCAGTAATTCGTCCTGTAATATCGGTCTGGTACCTACCAGGCTCATGGTTCCATTTAATACATTCCAGAACTGTGGGAATTCATCGAGGGATGTTTTTCTGATAAATTCTCCTATTCCTGTTTTTCTGCTTCCGTCCGGAAGGATTTTGTTTCCAATCACACGTGGGTCAAAGTCAAGCTTGAACATACGCCCGTCGCTCATTTTATTCTGTGCCATAAGTTCTGCTTTGCGTTCTTCGGCATCCATGTACATGCTTCGAAATTTATACATCTTAAATGGTTTTCCATTCTGACCAATTCGTGTCTGTGAAAAGAAGATCGGACCTGGCGAACTGATGTAAATAGCCGGTGCTACAAAAATAAAAATAATTCCTGTAAGGAAACATCCTACAAGTCCTCCCAGAATATCCAGTGCTCTTTTGGCAAATGCCTGTCTGTCTGTAGCATAGTTCATAGTGGTTGTCAGAACCGTATATCCGCCTACTGTTTCTACAAACTGTTTCTGTCCCGAAGTACTTTTCACTTTTGCCAGATTTACATGAACTACCATTCCCATCTCCAGCAATTCCTGTATCAGTTCATCCGGATATGAGTAAGATTCATCTATATTTACAAAGACTTCGTCTACCCATTGCTGGCAGATATAGGATGCTGCATTCTCCAGTTCTGCTACTACAGGAATTCCTGAAATCTTCCTGCCGACTGCATTTTTATCAACGATTATCAGACCATTGATGTTATATCGATTGTAATTGTGTTCTTTTACATTCTGGATTACTTTTGCTGCCTGATCATAGTTCGTTACAATGTATAACGAATGCTCTCCACCTTCTGCCATTTTATGGATCAGATGTTTCTTCCATGCTATTCTTGTGCCATAGGAAAGGAATACATAAAATACTCCCATTAGATACAGAACAGTTCTTGAGAAACTATGTCCATCACTGACAGTGAACAGATACAGACCACTTGCCAGTTCCAGCAGAATCATCTGCCGGATAACAGAATGTAATTCCTGATAATGCCCCCTTCTCAGAACTCCTTTGTAAGATTCAAAAATAATGATTAGAAATAAATCCGCCAATATTACGAAGCTTATCATATTGCGGTAAATTCCCGCTCTGAACAGACTCTGAACAGAACCATTTCGAATCAGATGTGCAATTAGTAAGGACAAGAATAAGCATATTAAATCTATAAGTATGAAATCCTTGTGTTTATACCATCCTCTTGACTTTTTCCTATACATACGCTCTTCCTCATCTTCTCCTTCTTTTTTCTTTTTTTAAAGCATCTTCAATCTGGTCTGATATCTTCGGACAAACCAAATAAGCCGCAGTCTTTTATGTTCCGGCTTTTTTATTCTTTATTTATATTTGTCATATTTCTCTTTCTCATCTTCATATTTGTGCATCACCCTTTTGAAATAATTTCCAGACCTGTGCGCAGTTCCTGCTGTCCATCTCCCGCCGGGAGTACCAGCCACGCAAGGCGTTTATGTCTGTCAATTCTGCGGATAAATTTCTCTCTTCCCTGAAGGGGTCCCTGTGTCACATGGGTTGTGCCGTCTTTGATGTAGCCTGTTGACATTGAGATTGTCTTTGTATCCGGCTGCATCAGTGCTTTCAGGAATTCTTCCTGTTCCGGACGTAAGGGTGTTATGCCGGACATGACAGCTTCTGCTAGAGAGTCTGAGCAGTGCTGTCTGCTCAGTGTGGTTTTCAATTCCTCTTTGTTCCTGCATTCTATGAAGAAGCAATCTGTAAACAGTGGTTTCTGCTCTACATGCCAGGAACCCTGGTATCTTTTCATGCAGTCATAGGTGGGGATGAAAATTTTTTTCTTATCCTGTTCTGACAATTGGGTGTCGTAAAATTTCTTAAAGTCTGCGATAATATTTCCCGTACATTCGTACACGAATAACATGGCGGAGGTCACCTCATTTTCCAACTGAAGCCACAGAGTATCACACTCTGGGAGTCAAAAACCCCGAAACTCATGTTATTACAGGAGCTTCGGGGTTTTTGACCAGATTATATGACTGCTAAAAGGCTGGAAAGCTTTTGCATATTTTGTTGTTTGAGTTCCATGGAGGGATGTACGTATCGGTTCAGGGTAATGTTTACAGTGGCGTGTCCAAGAATCTCGCTCAGGCTCTTGACATCAAAGCCGAGTTCAATACAGCGTGTGGCAAATGTGTGTCTCAGTGCATGGAAATTCACAGGAACCAGACCACACTGTTTCTGTACATAATGGAAATATTTCTGCATGGTGCGGGGTTCGATGTATTTTTCATTTACAGCGGCAAGGACATATCCCTGTCTGTTGGGAAATTCCTTCTGAATGAGCTGGATCAGACTGTCTGGAATTGGAATTGTACGGATAGAACATTTGCTTTTGGGTGATGTGACCATGATACGGGTTTTCTGTGCAGTAGAATCCGGAATCTGCAGCCGCTGCATTGTGTTGTGGACATGAACAGATTTTTCCTGAAATGAAAAATCCTCCCATTTCAGTGCGCAGATCTCGCCTACACGCATTCCTGTAAAAAGACACAACAAAATCCCAAGATTGCGTTCTGACATATTAGCATAGAGATATCGACAGAGAACTTCCTGTGAGGAACGTGGGATTACGACTGTATCCGGTGCAGTCTGGCGGATGATGATCTCCTTTCCGGTACTTGGTGGCTGATGTCCATGAATCTGGGCATATCTGAGCAGACTTCTCATCAGAGACAGAATGTCTAGAACCGTCTTTGGTGAGAGTCCCTCTCCGGATGAGCTGCCATGTGTAAGAAGGTCATCACAGAATTTTTGGATCCGGGATGAAGTGAGTTCACTTAATGGAACATTATCAAATTCCGGAAGAATATAAGAATGAAGTATGTTGTAGTATTTGACGTAAGAGGACTTCTTGATCTGAGACTGTATGGAATTCATCCAGTCATCTGCCAGTTTTCTGATAAAGCATGGTGGTATTGTATTTTCGGGAGCTTTGCGGGGAACAGTCGGGTTCGCTTCTATATTAAGAACAGCCTGACTGCGCTTTCTTTTTGCTTCCTTATAGGTGGGAGCATATACATATCCATAAACAGCTTTCCCGGTCTGTGATCGTGCTTTAATATATCTTCCTTCCCAGCGTCCATCTTTTCGTTTGTAAATGTTTTCACCTTTTCGTGGCATAATTTCTGGTTCTCCTTTCAATTTCCGTGTGACGGTTTTGTTTACGGTGAATAAGCTAAGCCATTTAGCTCCATATGGCAAATTAAAAGATGAACCTCATTAAAACTTTCATAAAAACGAATGATAATATAAATATGCTTTGGTAAAACAGCATAGAATTTAGCAAATTTCTTTATTAATATTGACAAGATGTGTCACATTATGTAAAATTATCCGTAGTTGAAAATTATTGAATCCGAAATAATTAGTTCGCAGAGTGTGATACTCTGCGGTTTCAAATAGAACGTTCCGGGCTTTTATTATATAAAAAATAAAGGAATAAATATATGATTACTATTCCCCGTTTGTGTTGATTTATTCGTATTTTTGATTTGGGAACTTATTGTTCTTATTGTAGCAGATTTTTTGTTATTCTGCAATGTTTTTTGTTCTGAAAATGGGCAAAAAAATACCCTGTCGGTTTAAAACCGGCAGGGTGTAGAATTCTATATAAAATTTCTATACAATATCAACTAATCCATCCGGTATACTTCAAAATATTTACAGCGTATCAACAGCTCCGATGCCATCCCCGGACGGTACTTCAGAACCCGCAGCGGCTGTCTCGGCTCTGCACTGCCGTGAAGATCTGCCACATCCAACGCCTTGTCGATATGCAGTTCCCTTTTCTTCCCGTCCTTTCCTATGCGGTCGTAATCATACAGCCGATAGGTCAGGTTCGAGCTTTCCTGGATTTCTGCCACGAGCGCACCTGCCCCAATGGCATGGATCGTGCCTGCAGGGATAAAAAACAGGTCATCCTTGTGAATAGGTACCTTCTGCAGATACTTCATCACCGTACCTTCTGCCAGTGCCTTTTGCATTTCTTTCTTTGTGCAGTCCTGCCGCAAACCGTAGATCAGTTTTGCATCCCTGGCTGCATCCAGCACATACCACATGGAGGTTATATATTTAAGACCAGATGTAATACCGCCAACCTGATCCTGCCAACCGCCTCCTGTGGACATAATCTGCTCCATTGCCAGTACATGGGCATAAACCTACTCTTGGTATTCCCGGTTTAATAGCGATTCGAGCCCTGTGATGTAATTCATATTGACGCAGTTCGTCCTGAAGGATCGGACGAGTTCCTACAAGGCTCATGCTCCCATTTAGCACATTCCAGAACTGTGGAAATTCATCAAGGGATGTTTTCCTGATAAATTCGCCGATTCCGGTTTTTCTGGTTCCGTCCGGCAAAATCTTATTTCCGATTACTCGGGGATCGAAATCGAGTTTGAACATACGTCCATCACTCATTTTGTTCTGAGCCATCAATTCTGCTTTCCGTTCTTCTGCATCCATATACATACTCCGGAATTTGTACATCTTAAATGGCTTTCCGTTTTTTCCAATCCTTGTCTGTGAGAAGAAAATCGGACCCGGAGAACTGATGTAGATAGCCGGTGCTATAAAAATAAAAATAACTCCTGTCAGAATACAGCCTACCAGTCCTCCCAGAATATCCAATACTCTTTTGGCAAGTGCCTGTCTGTCTGTGGCATAGTTCATGGTGGTTGTCAGAACTGTATATCCGCCAATTGCCTCCACAAATTGTTTCTGTCCGGGAGTACTTCTGACTTTTGCCAGGTTTACATGGACCGGCATTCCCATTTCCAGCAACTCTTCTATCAGTTCCTGAGGGTATGGATATGTTTCATCTACATTTACAAAGACCTCATCTACCCACTGCTGACAGATAAAGGATGGTGCGTTATTTAAGTCTGCTACTACCTGGACTCCTGCAATTTCTTTCCCTGTCATATCTTTATCAATGAGTATCAGACCATTGATATTATAACGGTTATAATTGTGTTCTTTTACATTTTGGATTACTTTTGATGCAAGGTCATAATTGGTTACAATGTAGAGAGAATGCTCTCCACCTTCTGCCATTTTATGCAGCAGACGTTTTTTCCATATTATTCTTGTACAATAGGATAAAAGCACATAGAAAATTCCCATAAGATAAAGGATTATTCTTGAAAAGGTATGTCCGCCACTGACAGTAAACAGGTACAGACCACTTGCCAGTTCGATCAGGATCATCTGCCGGATAACAGAGCGCAGCTCCTGATAACGTCCTCTTCTCAGAACTCCTTTATAAGATTCAAACAAAATGATCAGGAACAGATCCACCAATATGACAAATATCATCACATTGCGATAAATTCCCAGTGTAAACAGGTTCCTGACAGAACCGTTTCGAATCAGATACGCCAGTATTAAAGCCATAAATAAACACGCAAGATCAATTAATATGAAATCTTTGTGTTTATACCATCCTCTTGATTTTTTTCTATACATACGTTTTCCTAACCTCTCCTTCTTTTTTATCCAAAAAGGCATATTTACAGAATCGTTTTCCTGTAAATATGCCATCATTTTTTATTATTCTTTTCTTATAATTTCCAATCCCACCTTCATTTCTACTGTTCTTCCGAACATTTCTATTTCCAGATATGCTGTTCTTTTATGTCGGTCTATCCTGCGGATATTTCCTTCCATTCCCATCAGAGGACCTGCCAGGATCTGCACTCTGTCATTCTCGATAATGCCGAAAGATATCTCTACAAGCTGTTTGTCTGTGCCTATTTTCATAAGCAAATCTATTTCTTCCTGAACCAGTGGGACGATCTCATCGCCGGTTCCGATCAGCTTCGTCAGTCCGATGACTTTCCTGAGTCCATTTACCAGTTTTTCCGGATTTTCGGCAATTAAAAAGACATACCCGGGAAAGAGGATTCTTTCCTGGATATGCCATTCGCCCTGAAATCGTTTCTTCTGTTGGTAATATGGGATAAATAAAGCAGCGTTCTAAGACATTGCTGCTTATTAACCGCTGACACTGACAGCGGATGTTTTCTTCGGTACCTGTGCGCACCTGCATCACATACCACATTGGATATCTTACCTCCATATTTTTGGTATGCTTCGCCATTCTGCCTGTGTTTCAAGGCAGACTCATACTTCAAGATATGTATTATCCATATCTTCAAACGCGGCAAAGCGACGATTTAAAGACAAAAAGATTTACGTTGTGTTTTATTATAACTACATCAATAAAAAAATGCAACATATTTCTACAAAAAAACAGCCGCCATCTCTGGCGACTGCGTTCTGATTCCGAATTATTGATTATTTCGCGTCTGCGATTACCATGAAGAAATCTCCATCGTTTAAGTTAACAGTAAGAGTTTTGCCCTCTTTGTCAATATTAACCGGATCAATGACTACAAACTTCTTTGTGCCGTCTTTGCTGTAGACCCAAAGCTGAATACCTTCCATAGTGTCTGTAAGACTCGGAACATTAAGCTTTACTTCATATGTTCCGTCATCATTAGGCTTTGCTTCTTCTGGCTTCAGTACGTTGAATTCATTGACAAATGTAACAATCATTTTTCCTTCGAGTTTAGCAATGGCATCTTCAAGGTCTGCTTTGTCTGCTTCATCTACGGAAAGGGATTTCAATACTTTTATGAAATCTTCCATCTTCATTGTTCCATCATTGATTTGTTTAAAAGCATCTGCCAGATCTTTATATTTTGCCTGCAGATCAGCAAAGCCCTGTGTTTTCTCAAGTTCCTTAACAACTTCATAAATTGAAGAATGTTCAGAATCCACAGTAGTTTCGCTTGTCCTACTTGGCGCTACCGCGGCCAGATCACTCGTGTTGCTTGGCGCTGCACCAACACCTACAGTAGCACATCCTACTCCAAGGGCAGCTGCTAAAGCAAGTGTCATAAATTTCTTCGCGATTTTCATAATGCACCTCTCCTTTTGGATTAATTTTTATATAGATAACCGTACAGAATGTCTGCACGGACTATCTCTGAATAAAATAATAACAGTGATAATTATTTATCACAGTACAGTGTATTCTGCATTCATTATACTATGACTAATACAATCAGATTTTCTCATAAAACATGGAAATAATCAAGTCCGACAATGCATCTTCATCAATATGGTACTCATCAAAGTTCTCCCCATGTGTTCCCTCACCCGGTACTGTCTCTGTATCAGTGATTCCATTCTGTGATGCAGCCAGCAATTTGGCAAATATATCATTTCCCATATTTGTAACTGTATAGCTTTTAACACTGTCATAGAGACCTGTCACAAATCCGGCGTCCTCTCCTGCTTTTTCCTGAGCCTTCTGCACCAGTGCCTGAAGAAAGGTTTTCTGTCTCTCCTGACGGACCAGAGCACTCTGGGTTTTATCAATGTCACGATATCTTACAAACTGTTCTGCAGTTTCCCCTGTGATATCCACAACAGCACCTTTTTTATATTCCGGATTCACATCTGCGAGACTGTCATCAGGGATTGTGAGCTGTATTCCACCTACGAAATCTGTAATCACTGAAATGCCATCCATATTCATGGAGCAATACCCCTGGATCGGAAGTCCGTCCAGCATATTGGAAACTGCTGTTTTCATCAGTTCACAGCTTTTCTCTTTTCCGTCCCCGAAGGCATACTGTATATTCAGATGATCTGTTGTCTCTCCAAGGCTCTGACCATATGGATTAAAGGTTTCAATTCTGGTCATGGAATCTCGTGGAATAAACAGAACCTTTATCTTCTCTGTTGCACGATCCATGGACACCAGAAAAATTGCATCTGCCTGCCCGGCATCTGCCTGTGACTGATAAGTATCTACAGCTTCTCTTGTATCAATTCCCAGGAATAAATAATTGCTGAGATGATCATTATATTTGTATGTCTCACCTTTATATTCTACGGTATCACTGTTTTGGTTCAAATCCGTCTGATTCCGGCTGTCACTGTTCTGACCACCGTTTTTTGGCAATGCAGCATTTTTCTGGCTTAACAGATAATAACCGCCGCCAAGAATGGAAAGAACTATGATCAGGATAATAATCAAAAGCATACAGATCTTACGCTGTCTGATGGCTTTTCTTGTGTTTTTTTTCATTTTCATTCCTTCAATCTCTGTATTTCAGTTATCTCATCAGTTTTTGCTGATATAATTAAGCTCCTGCAATTTCTGTAATATTGCCTCTGCCATTGCCTGCTGGGCCTCATAGGTAGAAGACGGCTGTGCAGTCACATCTGCAAGACTGATATAGTGTTCTCCCCATTTCTGGCTGAGCACCTGATCCAGTGCTTCAGAGGTTACACTTCCGTCCATAGGGCGTGTTCCTACTACAATAAACTGATCTTTATTCTGAAATGTATTTAAAATCTGTTCCTGCTGGTCTGCCAGTTCTGCAGGATCATGATTCCAGCCGCCATAATATCCCATGAAGATAACAGGAATACAATCCATATCATTTCTTGTAGTCTGTTCTTCTGTCAGATCACGTATTCCGGTCTCTGTTACATTCAGCTGGGCACCGTTTGCAGCCTGCTGATGTTTAGTAATATAGCTCTGAATAGTTTCATCACTTACACCAGCCATCTTCATCATGGAGAGAGTGCCGCCTCCCTGAAGCGTTTTATTGATCACTGTCATATTATAGCCATTATCGGTCAGAAGCTTCTGAAGTACTGTCATATAGGAATATGTATTGGATTCTTCCCCATTGATCAGATCATCTCCCCAACACACAATACCTGAAGCAGCTGTCGTCTTATCTTTTGTATCTTCTGTCTTATCTGCATCTTCTGTGTCAGCTGTATCCGTTTTTTCTGTGTCTTTTGTGTCTTCTGTGTTCTTTGATTTAATGTCTTCTGTATCTTCTGCTTCTTCGGAAGATATCTCCTCCAGCTCTTTTGCACGTTCTTTTACTGCTTCGTAATCTTCAATCCCACTCTGCTGGTCGTCTGCAATTTCTGACAGGTGTCTGGATTCCTTCTGTTCCGATTTATAACTGGTCACAAGAATAAAGCCCAGGAGAACTGCCAGAAGAATGCAGATAAAGCCCAGTAAGATATTCGTCTTTTTTATTTTTTTCTTCCTTATTTTGCTCACTTTTCCAAATTCTCCTTTATCATTGATCATGGTTTCTGTCTTACTGCCAGATAACTGCCCGTATTATTTAATCTGGGCTTCTTCGTCACTTCTGTGATAATACTCTCCATAATGCTTATAATAAGAAGAATAATATTTGTCATCACTGGTATCTATCTTATTCATAACAGCTCCAAGAATACGGCATCCGCTTCTTTCCAGCTGTTTAAATGCTTTCTGTGCGTCCCGGTACCTGACATTTCCCGGTTCGATCAGAAAGACTGCACCATCGCAGCATCTTCCTATCACTGCCGCATCAATTACTGTTCCGATAGGCGGTGTATCGATCAGGATATAATTATAATATTCTCTGATTTCCTTTAAGAATACCTTAAAGATATTCTCACTGAGAAGTCCTGACGGATTCGGTGCACTTGGACCTCCGAATATGATATCCATATTCGGAAAGTTTGTAGAATAAATAATCTCCTGTAGTCCCACCTGACCGCTCAGAAGCTGTGAGAGACCTTTCACTTCCTCTTCCACACCCAGTCGTCCGGCATATGCGGTCTTCCTGATATCCGCATCCAGAAGGAGAACCTTCTTGCCAATGCTCCCAAGCTCCTGGGCAAGACTGAGTACTATATCACTCTTACCTTCGTTTGGATAACAGCTTGTAACCAGAATTGTCTTTATGCTCTGACCCGACAGCTGAATATTGGTACGCAGAGTTTTAATCGCCTCACTGTAAAAATAATCCGGATTTCTTTTATCTGTTAAATTGAGTTTCTTCATTGCTCAGATTCCTCCATCAGTTTAATGGTGCTTCTTATTCTTGTTCTTTGATTTCCTGTTCTTCGAATTTATAAAATCTTTTCTGTCAGGAACCTTGGCAAGAACAGAAACTCCCAGGTATTTCTCAATATCTTCCTCTGTCTTAATAGTATCATCCATTACAGCGTATACAACCACAATTGCCGCACATGCAAGGAAACCGAGTAAGAAGCCGAGTGCTGCATTCTTCTTTACGCTTGGAGAAGTTCTTACAGTAGCAATCTTACCAACTTCAATAATCTTTGGCGGAATAACTTCCATTTTATCGCCAATATAGGATGAAGAAACATTCGCAATCTCATCTACGATCTTCTTTGCCATTTTAGAATCTGTATTATTGACAGTAATTTCAAGGATACGAGTATCTGTAGGATTATTGATACTTACGCTTCCTTTCAGCTGTTCTGCAGTCATATCCAGATCCAAATCTGAAATCACCTGTTCCATCACAGGGGTACTTGTGATCAGAACTGTATAATCACTGGTCAGGCTGGCACCTAACTGCAGATCCGCCAGTGATGTCAGTGTGGTTTCTTTCGAAAGTACAAGGATACTGGATGTGGCGCTGTAGATCGGTGTCATTAAAAACTGCGTATATGCTGCTGCAATACAGCCTCCGACAAGAGCAACCATCAGTACCAGAAGGATTTTTTTCTTGAGCGCATAAAATATTTCCAGTAAGTCGATTTCGACTTCATCATCATTTGCATCGGGTCTCTGTGCTTTGCTGCTCTCAAAGTTACTGTTCAAATTGTCTAACATCTGATAATTTCCTTTTCCCTTTTTTCTTTATAGTTTTGTACATTACTGTTCACAGGTAATATTCTGTCTTATGTATTTCTGAAAGTAAACAGCAAAATTGACATAAACCGATTTTATTGTATATCAGCCAATAAAAAAAGTCAATCTGTAGCCTCATGTTTTTGTTTCTGTTTCAGAATTTCTGCAGGATTATGAATAAACAGTTCATCTGCATAGTCCTGCCCGAATTTCGCTGAAACCATACGATATGCCTCTCCAATCCTGCTGCTCCTCTTTGCACTGTTGTGACAGTCTGATCCAACGAAATGAAGAAGTCCGTCTTTCATGATTTTATTACAGTACCGTTTAGTAAAAAATCCGTCTTTTCCTGTGATGCTGTCTGCATTGATCTGCATATAGACACCCATATCTGCCAGTTCTTCCACAAAATCCAGACTGTTGCGTGTGGTTTCGTAACGTTCTATATGTGCCATGATCGGCTTATATCCTCCGGAGAGCAATGCACCGAGACGTTCCCGTATATAGCTTTCTTCCGAGTTATGGGAAAATTCTGTAAGAACATACCGCGAACCGGCCATTGTCATTACTTTCTGTTCTCTGAGCATGGGAAGCATCTCCATATTGGCGTGAAACTCACATCCCAGATACACATGGAGATCCGGGCTGATCTCTGATGCCGCTTTCTCCACCAGTCTGAACTGCTCTCTGACTTTCTCCGCAGGTGTTTCAAACATCCGAAAGCGGAAATGGGGAGTTGCAATAACCGTCCGCACACCCTGTTCATATTCCATCCGGAGTAATTTTACGGTTTCTCCTATATCTGTGGCTCCATCGTCTACACCGGGTACAATATGACAGTGTATATCATAAATTCCTTTTATGGACATCCTATAATTCCTTCCTGACTGTCTGCAGCATTTCTGATGCTCCTGTAGCTGCTGACCACATTCGTAATCTGAAAAAACAATCAACCGGCTCTGTATGATCATCCTCATACAAAGCCGGTTTCTGAATATTTATGAGTATTCTCTTGATTATTCTTCTGTAGCTTCCTCAGCCGGTGCCTCAAGAGCTTTCATGCTCAGGCTG
>UMDT01015892.1_pt1 | contig 19716 bp, 17 predicted proteins | sample 1964561 | NCBI WGS metagenome assembly UMDT01 (sample SAMEA4836001, study PRJEB28245) | human gut metagenome | biome: gut microbiome; material: fecal sample | place: Denmark | collected 2008
AGCTGTCTACAGATTCCCTGTAAACCTGTCCTTCCGGAGTATCCTCAATACTGTGGACCCAGATTGAAAGATACTGTTCGCCCTCATCATATCCTGCCACATCGCCGGGCTTTACTTCTTTTTTCTGACATCCTGTAAGACTGACTGCCATAGCCAGACCGGCAAGAAAAATCAGTTTCGCTTTCTTCATGTGCTCCTCCTTTTCCCTGTGCTCGTTCTACGTTACCGGTAAAGTTACCGGTTACTTTATGGTTTGATAATATCACAGCAATGCTATCAAGTCAACCATCATATGCAATTTCATTGCTTTATACAAATTTCATATCTCCACTTTGTAAAGTTTTTACAAAACCGGTTACTTAACCGTTTCTGTTGATTGTTTTCATTGTTCTGTTTTGAAATTTCTGCTATACTGTTATCATAAAAGTAATTGACTTCTCACTATAACATGGTAAAATTTTATTTTATCGAAAGGAGCCTGATATGGGTAAAAAAAATATAACTTTCAGTGACATCGCAAAATATACCGGTTTTTCCAAAACAACCATTTCCAGATATTTTAATAATCCGGATTCTCTTACCCTGGAAAACCAGCAGATCATTGCAACTGCTCTTGAAAAATTAAACTATAAGGAAAACAAAGTCGCGAGAATACTCGCGAACGGAAAAACAGAGTTTATAGGAATCATTATTCCGAACCTTTATATGCACTACTATTCAGAAATTCTGAATCAGATACTAAAGACCTACGACTCTTTTGGATATAAATTTCTCGTATTCACCGGAGATGACCACGAATCAACCGAACGAAAATATATACAGGAACTTCTTGCATACAAAATCGAAGGCATGATCATTCTGAGTCACACAATTCCTTCCATAGAACTTGCTTCTTATAATATTCCAATCGTAACGATCGAGCGTGAAGATCAGTATGTGAGCAGTGTCAACACAGACAACTATATGGGTGGTGTACAGGCAACCAGTCTTCTTGCCAAGACAGGTGCCGATATCCTGATCCATATCAATGCAGATATTCCCAAGCAGATACCATCCTACGAACGTATTCGGGGATTTTCTGATATCTGCAAGGAATACAACATTCCTCATGAAATGCTTCTTACAGATACCGGACATACTTATGATGAAACATCCCGGATCCTCAAAGACCTTCTTGAAACAATCGATACCAAATATAAAGGGAAAACAAAAGGGATTTTTCTTCCGAACGATACCTTCGCCAACATTATGCTCAACCATCTGATTCAGAAGTATGGCTGCCTGCCTGATGATTACAAGATTATTGGGTTCGATGACTCTCCCGTTTCAAGAGAGGCAATCATCCCGATCAGTACTGTCGGACAGCAGATTGACAAAATCGCTTTATCTGCCATGGACATTCTGAATAACCAGATTGAAGAACGGCATAAAAGAAAACCAACTCTGTCTGTCGAACCAACGCATAAAATCATACCGCCAATTCTTATTAACCGAAAAACAACCCTTCCTGTTGAACACTGAACAACAGGAAGGGTTGTTTTATCTAAACATCTTAACTTTATGCATTTCTGAAACGGCTTAAAAATTCTTTTGTCAGTTCTTTCTGCGGATTTTCAAAGATCTGCTGAGATGTACCTTCTTCTACGATAACTCCATCGCCCATGAAGATCACGTGCTTCGCAACGTCTCTGGCAAATGCCATCTCATGTGTGACAATAATCATAGTCAGACCGTCTTTTGCAAGCGTCCGCATAACTTCCAGCACCTCTCCGACCATCTGCGGATCCAATGCGGAAGTTGGCTCATCAAAGAGCAGGACCTCCGGTTCCATCGCAAGTGCTCTCGCGATCGCAACTCTCTGCTTCTGTCCGCCGGAAAGCTGTTTCGGTTTTGCATTAATATACGGTGCCATACCAACTTTTTCCAGATACATCATCGCATTTTTGTGCGCTTCTTCTTTGCTCTTTTTCAGGACTTTTTCCTGTCCGACCGTGCAGTTCTTAAGAACGGTCATATTGTTAAAGAGATTAAAATTCTGAAACACCATACCGACCTTTGAACGGTATTCAGGAACATTTACATGCTTGTCCATGATATTTGTTCCGTGATAACGGATCTCACCGCAGGATGGCGTCTCCAGAAGATTCATGCAGCGAAGCAGTGTGGATTTACCGGAACCGGATGGTCCTATAATGCAGGTAACATCCTTTGGTTTTACAGAGAAATCAATATCTTTTAAGATTTCATTATTTCCGAAAGATTTTCCCAGATGCTGTACTTCAAGGATTGTTTCACTCATTCTCTGTCATCCTTCCTTTCTCTGTAAGAATACATACCGCTGGTATGTGTCAGTGTATCCGCTGTAGCCAGATCGTAGTTATCCGGTCCGTCCATCTTGTGTTCCAGCACACGCAGGATACGGGAACAGGTAAAGGTCATGATGAAGTAAATGATCATCGCAATCGTGAAGGATTCAAAGTATGTATAAAGTGCACCCGCCACACCTTTGGTCGTATAGAACAGTTCAACTGTACCGATAATGGAAAGTACGCAGGTATCTTTGATGTTGATGATCAGGTTATTGCCGATCTGTGGCATAATATTTCGAAGTGCCTGCGGAAGAATTACATTGATCATGGTCTGTACATGTGTCATACCGATTGCTTTTGCACCTTCTGTCTGTCCCGGATCGATTGAAAGAATTCCTCCGCGGACGGTCTCGGCCATATATGCACCTGTGTTGATCGACACGATAAATATTGCCGCAAACCACATGGACATATTGATATTAAACACAGCTGCACTACCAAAGTAAATAAACATCGCCTGTGCCATCATCGGAGTTCCACGGAAGAACTCCACATAGCAGGCAAGAATAAATTTCACAATTTTAGTCAAAATCTTTTTGGCTGTTGAGTCATTCTTATCAACCGGGATCGTCTGCACGATACCAACCAGAAAACCAATGATGCATCCAAAAAGTGTTCCCACCAGCGCCAGCCACATGCTGACTCCGGCTCCCTTCGCAAAAGAAGAACCATATTGCTGAAGAAGATAGATGATTCTTCCCCCAAAACTCTCAGGCAGCATTTTGCTCCTCCTTTATTATTCGGAAAGTGGCTGTACAGAAATAGCCTCATCCATCATTTTATTGAAATCATCCTCTGTCATCTCACTTAAGACACCGTTGATCGCATCTTTGAGTTCATCGTTTCCTTTTTTCAGGGAAATACCGATGTTGATGTCTTCATCAGATACTTCGAATTCTCCGTCTGTTCCTGTGAAATCAAGAAGCTTGAAATCCGGATAAGCTACGCATGCTGCTTTTCCTGTAGGCATATCTGTTACAACTGCATCACATTTTCCGGCTTCAAGAGCTACCAGCATAGCCGGTGCACTTTCCTGTGCCGGAAGAATGTTGCCATCCGGGATCTGCGGCAGGCAGGAATCATACCAGATCGTATTCTGCTGAGATGTTACGGTTGCTCCTTTGAGGTCTTCTACGCTTGCTGCATCTTTATAATCACCGTCATTTTTAACAAGAGTGATGATAGATGCATAATAGTATGGATCTGTAAAATCAACCATCTGCTGGCGTTCTTTTGTGATAGACTGTCCTGCAATTACACAGTCAACCTGTCCTGACTGTACAGCCGGTACAAGGGAATCCCAGTCAAGTTTTACGATCTCAAGATCATATCCGAGTTCATCGGCAATCTTCTTTGCCATCATAACGTCATATCCATATGCATAATCGGAACTTCCTGAAATCTGAACAGCACCGTTTGAATCATCCGGCTGTGTCCAGTTATATGGTGCATATCCGCATTCCATTGCAACTTTCAGAGTTTTCTTGTCATCCGCGCTGACGCTCTGTACTCCAAATACTCCGCATGTCATGGATGCTGCCACAGCAGCAACTGTCATCATTCTCCACATTTTGATCTTTCTCATTTTCGTTTCCTCCTGAAATGTATATTTTTCATCCATATGTCCTTTCGGAACATATCACCATAAGTGAATCGTTCCAGAATTTTTTCTGAAACAAAAAAAGAGCGCACGAAACTACTAAGTGCTCCGTTGCGCTTTTGCATCATTTTAATACTTTATATACAGAAAGTCAAGAAAAAAAGCAGCTCCCGAAGGAACTGCCTTTGCTCTTTATTTATGAAGGTCTTCTTACAGAAAGGATTGTTCTGTAAGTAGCATCATTGCTGATCTTGATACCATCTCTGGAGTTAGATGCATGTACGATCTGTCCGTTGCCCATGTAGATTGCAACGTGTCCACCATAGCAGATCAGGTCACCCGGCTGAGCATCTGCATAGGAAACTTCTGTTCCCCAGTTCTGCTGCTCATAAGATGTTCTCGGAAGACTGTAACCAAACTGTGCATAAACACTCTGCGTAAATCCGGAGCAGTCAGCACCGCCTGTAAGGCTTGTGCCGCCCCATACGTACGGATTACCAACAAACTGTGTTGCATAATCTACGATTGAAGAGCCTGAGCCTGAACTGGATGAGCTGCTGGATGAAGAACTTACACTATCAGGATCAACTGTGTTGTCGCTGTCGATTACGTTACCGTACTCATCATACTTCACACCATCATCACTGCTTGTCGTTTCGCTCGGATCTACTTCATTACCATCTTCGTCATATACGGTATCTCCGTTTTCGGCTGCTTCATCAGCATCTACTTCGTTGCCGTCTTCATCATATACCGTCTGATCTTCCTGCTGTGCAGCTTCTTCTGCTGCTGCAGCGGCAGCGGCTTCTGCTTCTGCCTCTGCCTGACGTCTTGCTTCCTCTTCAGCTGCAATACGTTCTGCCTCAAGCTGTTCAATCTCTGCCTGCTGTTCCTGGATCAGGTTTGCATATTCATTTGCCATTTCCTGTGCATATGCGATTTCGTTATCACAGTCTGCGGAGTTGGCTTTCTTTGTGTCAATCTGTGTCTGAAGGTTTGCAGATTCCGCTTCATATTCCTGTTTCATGCCTTCCAGTTCGGATTTCTCCTGCTGGTACTGATTCCCAAGGTTTGTAACCTGTTCGATCGTATTGGCATATGTCTCAAGGCTCTTTCTGTCGTAATCATACATCTTCTGAGTATATTCTGCTTTTGTCAGAAGATCAGAAAGATTATCTGCACTCATCATCATCTGGAACCATGCTTCATTTCCACCTTTTTCGTACAGATACTGGATACGCTGTTTCATTGCTGCGTACTGTTTGTCTTTGGCATTCTGTGCTTTCTGAAGATCTGCCTGTGTCTGTTCGATATCAGCCTGTTTATTACTGATATCTCCCTCTAATGTCTGAATGGAAACCATGACGTTTACAAGATTTGCATCCAGTGTATTGATTTCATCCTGTAACTGCTGCTTGGCAGAATAAAGCTGATCGATCTGGGCATATGTTGCATCAAGCTGTGCGCTTGTTGCGGCCTGTTCCTCTCTCAGTTCATCTTCTCGTGATGCGCTTACGCTGACTACCTGTGCTGCTGTCATCATTAACGCTAACGTCAGGCAAACAATTCGTTTCTTCATGTTTCTCACCTCATAATCTTAATTGCTATATTCTGTAATATTTACGAAATATCTTTTTCAAGTTCTTATACATATTAACATATACTTCTTACGATTGCAAGTAGAATTCATTAAAAAGTTTAATATTTTGTAACATTTATTAAAAACTCTGCAAGAAATAAAGGAGTTTCCATATTCAGGAAACTCCTCTGTAACATTTCTTTCTTATTTAATTTAGAATCCAAAAAGGATTTGAAGGATCTGATCGGCTGTCTTGCTCTTAAATCCGTCCGGATCAGAAAGTGTACTGTTCCATCTCATGTAATTACCACGACGAACGAAGTTTCCGCATGCCGGACGATATTCGAATTTTTTGTAGCCGGCATATCTGGTCATATATTTTCGTGCCAGGGCAACCGCCTGACTGTCAGATTTGCCTTCCGGAGTACTGGTACCTGCGATCTGCACACCGGCATTCGGTGTGGAATGTACGATCACTGCGCTCTTATCGGGACACTGTCCGAGAACGATCCATGTATGTCCGTCATCATATCCGATATCTCCCGGATAAAGCTTCCATTTTCTCTTTGAAAGATAATTCTGGTTTACGTATGTGCCCCATTTCAAGGTATTCTTATAGTAGGAACCGATCTCTCCCGAAACAACTGTATATCCATATCCGACATTGCTTCTTGTCTGCATGACCTGATATGCTGCCCAGCCCACAAACCCGGAACAGTCGAGGCCCTTTGCTCTGTTAGTCTCGCTCAGATCACGGTAGTTGTTATAATTGTAACTGCTGCTCTGACCGAGGTAAAACTTCTGCCAGTTTGATTTCACACCTTTCAGCGTGGAATCATTCCAGCCGCCGCCCCAGATATAAAGTGCCTGTCCAACCGGCTGCAGTGCACCCGCCAGATAATTCTTAATGGTCTTTGTTCCAGTCTGCGCAACCGGCTTCGGATCATTCTTAAAATAAGAAGTATCTACTACAGCATCATTTGCTTCGGTACTGCCGTCATAGATCATCACACCGACAGAGTTGAACTTATAGCTTACACCATTGATCTTCTTTGACCCGGTAACCATCTTAAATGTCTTTGTGTCAAAGTAATATTTACTTCCGTCAATCGTTACCCAACCACCTGTTGCAATACCTGTACCGGTGTTAAAATAGTAAGTGCTTCCGCTGATGGTTTTCTTACCGGTTGCCATGACGCCATTCTTGGCAAAATAGCGTTTCTTTCCTTTCGACGAGGTCATCCAGCCGGTTGCCATACGGTAATATTTCTTACGGAAATATCTGGTGTATCCCTTTGAAGATGTAATAAATCCGTATTTTGCAGCTCCTGTCTTACCATCGAAATAATACTTGTAGCTGCCGATCCTCTTAAGTCCCCGGTACATTTTGCCATCACTGCCAAAATACCACTTCTGGTTTTTGGAATTCGTCATCCAGCCGGTCGCCATTGTATACTTCCTGGTATCGAAATATCTGTAAAAATTCGTTCCGAATTTTACGAAACCACTCACTGTAAAGCCGGTCTTTTTATTAAAGTAATAATATTGGCCGGCAATTTTATTAAATCCGGTATACATTGCACCGGTTTTCTGGTCAAAATAGCGTCGTCTGCCTTTCGAACTTTTCATCCAGCCTTTGTAAAGTGCTCCGGTCTTTCTGTTCAGGAAATATTTCTTTCCCTTTACTGTGACCCAGCCTTTTACTTTCTTTCCTTTTTTATAGTAAAATGTCTGACCACCCACCGTTCGGAATCCGGTCGATGCAGCCTGTGCATCTATGGTCGTTGCCTGAAATGCAAAGCCTGCTGCAAAAAGCATTATTCCTAAAAATATGCCCGCGATCCATGACTTTTTGCATATCTTTCCCATACCCATAACCTCTTTCTGTAAACAAATATATTTGTATTTTTTACAATCTTGTTACAATATTATGTAGGTATTATATCTCATGTTTTTCTTTCCGTCAACAAAAAATGTAAAACACTGTAAACAGTAACGTTTTATGCACCAAAAAAAGGGCAAAGCCGATGGCTTCACCCTTTTGTAATATTTCACTTTTTCTATATAAGTATCTTTCCGATCAGGATTAAAGAAGATGTTTTCTTAATTCTGCGCCGTCCAGAGCACTTAAGTATGCCGGTGCAACATCAAATACAGTCTTGCATCCCTTCTGTCCTTCCTGGTTCATGCGATATGCCGCTCTTGCATAAGCAACGATAACGGAAGAAGTAAATTCCGGGTTGGAATCAAGTTTCAGGCTGTACTCGATCACATGGCTGTTTTCATCGTTCCAACCGGTCTTTCCGGTACGGATTACAAATCCACCATGCGGAATGCCGCTGTGATCACGTTTCAGTTCTTCTTCGGAAATGAAATGTACGGTTGTGTCATATTCATCGAAGTAGTTCGGCATAGTCTTGATCTCCTGCTCGATACGTGCAAGATCAGCACCTTCCTCTGCTACTACGAAACACTCTCTTGTGTGTTTCTGTCTGGTAGTAAGTTCCGGATTCTGTCCGCTTCTTACCGCTTCAAGCGCTGCTTCAACCGGGATCGTGTACTGTTTGCCGTCTTTGACACCATCAATACGACGGATTGCATCAGAGTGGCCCTGGCTTACGCCTTTGCCCCAGAATGTATAATCTTTACCATTGGTCAGGATTGCATTTGCATACATTCTGTTGAGGGAGAACATTCCCGGATCCCAGCCTACGGAAATGATTCCGACATGATTACTCTCGGAAGCTGCCTTATCTACATTTGCAAAATGCTCCGGGATTCTTGCGTGGGTATCAAAGCTGTCAACAACGTTGAACCACTGTGCGTATTTCGGGGTCTGAACCGGAAGATCTGTCGCACTTCCTCCACAGAGAATCAGAACGTCAATTTTATCTTTCATTTTTTCTGCTTCATCTACATGATATACTTTTGCTGTATCTGTAAGAATTTTTACGGATGCAGGATCACGACGTGTAAATACGGCAACAAGCTCCAGATCCGGATTGTGTTTAACTGCACATTCTACTCCTCTGCCAAGGTTGCCATAACCTAAAATACCAATACGAATACTCATTATGATTTCCTCCTGTAATGCTCTTCCTTTTGCTGTTCTTTGATGCAATAACACTTTAGCACAGCAATACATCCATTATAATAATATCACTCTTATAAAATGTCAATTTCTTTTATGACAGGATTTTTATTTTTTCACTCTGACTAACAGCAGAACATGCCGCCTCCTGGGCAGCACAGATTACAGACCATATTCGCCAGACACAGCTTCATACAGTAATCACTGCCATCCGATGGCATGCCGCCGAATGGATTCTGCTGTTCCTGATACCAGCTTCCTCCGCCTTCCAGTCTCTGAAGAAGCATCCGGTACTGCATATTATCCGGCTCCATATTGACTGCTGTATGTGCATCGTTCATTGCGTTCACATTATTTCCAAGTCCCATATTCGCCATCGCCGACAGATAATACCACTGCCCGTTTCGCTGACTTAAGGAGGAAAGCACGTTCATCGCCTCCTGAAAATGTCGGCTCTGGATGTAATTTGCCGCTGCCTGTCTGCGGATGGCTTCCTCATCCTGATACGTACTCTGGCTCTGACCGCCAAAGCCTCCAAATCCACCATAGGAATTGTAATTTCCGGAAGTTCCGTACTCTTTTTCTTTCATGATCTGCTCGTAAGCCTGCTGTACTTCTTTAAATTTCTCTTCCGCCTGCGCTTTATTCGGGTTGTTGATATTCGCATCCGGATGGTATTTGCGGCTGAGCTTACGATATGCTTTTTTTATTTCTTCATCTGATGCATCTCTGGAAATGCCCAGCACACTATATGGATCAAACATGTTCTTTCTCCTGTTCTTTCTTCCGTTTCCCGGAAACGGTCTCAAATCTGCACCATACTCCGGAATACAGGATATTCCGAAGAATATCGGTATATTTTATAATAGGAAGTTTCTCGAATTCCCGGCAGGTTTCTGCCATCATCATCATAAGCATACTCTTTACCCGGTCATCAAACCCTTTTATTATATAATCTTTTGAAAATGGATTGTAATTTTCTTTTTTGACATCCTCTTCCACATCATCATAGGCATCCAGCAGATAAATAAACTTGCCGAAATAAAATCCCATACGCCGAAGAGTCGGTTCCCATACATCTTCTCTGTATGCAAAGATTTCTGCCATGATTCTGCCAAAGCAGCCGGATACACGATCAATGTCTGTCGCATTTTCTTTTTCGAGTTCGGACAGTTCATCCAGACAGGATACAATTGTCTGCACCTTTTTGCTCCAGAGTTTTTCGCTCTTCTTTTCTTTACGTTCCAGCAATTTGCCAAAAGCAAGTCCCGGAATGCTTCTCTCATCATTCCAGTCATCTCTACACTTGTAATAAGTCAGAAAAATATTCATATCCGCAGCATATTCAGTAATCGCATTTTTTCTGACCGGCTGTCTGCGCACCGGATGTACAATGCAGCGCGTCGATCCTTTCTTTGTCGGCGGCTCATAAAGTCCGCTGAGCAGAAGGATCACAAAGGTCATATCATAGGTTAAAGTAATCTGTCCGCTGAGACCGTAACGCTCTTTCAGCTCACGGCACAGTCCGCAGTAAAAAGAACGGTACATATCAAAATCTTTGAATTTGATTTCCGGTTTGTTCATTACCACATATCCAAACACTGTGTTGCCTCCCCCTGTCGCGCCGACCTGTTTTATTAGCTTCTTTTAACAAATTTTGTATGGCATTTCGGACATTCGATCTCAATTTTGCCCTTGCCTCTCGGAATACGGATCTTCTGACCACATCCCGGGCAGGAATAAATATGATGTGTCTTTCTCTGATTCATCATACTCTTTTCTCTGTTGAAACGCTGTCTGAGCTTTGCAGTCGCAGCAAGATATTTTTCGTTTTCCTGGTATCTCTTCTGAATATCTCTGGAAAGCATGCGGTAATATGTATACAGCAGCACCAGAAGTCCAAACGTATCAAGAAGTGCGCCTATTCTGCTTCCGTTGCTGAAAAAAATCGAAAGGACGATCGCAACAAGTGCTACACCCATCGTAAAACGTGCAAATGCATCTACTCCATAACGTCCCTGCATAAATCTATTAAACTTGTCTCTCATCTAAGTCCTTCTTTCTTATGACCTTTTTCCTTTATGTGATCTGTTTCTACTTTATATTTTCTCTGATTATTTCTCATCACATACCTGGAAGATATAGAATTTCAGGTAATAGGATTCGTCGGAAGACCACAGGATCGGGTGATCCGGCGCCTGTGTGCGGTATTCCACCTGGCGAAGTCTCTTGTGTGCACTTCTTGCGGCCTGACCGATCGTTTTTGTAAACAGTTCATATTCCATAAAATGGGAACAGGAACAGGTTGCAAGAAATCCGCCGTCTTTTACCAGTTTCATTCCACGAAGATTGATCTCACGGTAGCCTTTGACTGCATTTTTGACAGAACTGCGGGATTTTGTAAAGGCAGGTGGATCCAGAATGACCACATCGTACTTTTCTCCCTCTTCTTCGAGCTTCGGAAGCAGTTCAAAAACATCTTCACATATAAATTTTACGGTTTTATCCAGACCATTCAGTTTCGCATTTTCCTGTGCCTGGTGAACAGCAAGCTCAGATGCATCTACTCCTGTTACTTCTTTCGCTCCGGCGATTCCTGCATTCAGTGCAAAAGAACCGGTATGTGTAAAACAGTCCAGTACCCTCGCATCTTTACAGAGTTTCTGAATCGCAAGACGATTATATTTCTGGTCAAGGAAAAATCCTGTCTTCTGTCCGTCTTTGATATCGACCTGATATCTGACACCATTTTCCTGAATTTCGACAAGTGTCGGAAATTCTTTCCCGATAAATCCTTTGTACAGTTCCATACCTTCCTGCTTACGGACTTTTGCATCACTTCTCTCATAAACACCGCGGATCATAATACCGTCTTCTGCGAGAATTTTCTTAATAAGATCCAGAATCAGCTCTTTCCATCGATCGATTCCGAGTGCCAGAGACTGTACGACCAGAACATCCTCAAACTTGTCAACCACAAGTCCCGGAAAAAAATCCGCCTCGCCAAAGATCACACGGCAGCTCGAAGTATCCGTAACTTTTTTGCGGTATTCCCATGCATCTCTCACACGCTTCTCAAAAAAATCTTCATCAATCTTCTGATTTTCATTTCTTGTCAGAAGACGAACGGTAATTTTGGAATTTCTGTTGATAAAACCTCTGCCGAGCGGATATCCGTCAAAATCATGTACAAGTACAATATCTCCATTTACAAAACTTCCCATGACTGATGCGATCTCATTGTCAAAGACCCACATTCCGCCGGACTTCAAAAATCGTCCCTCTCCTTTTTTCAGTGTAACCACTGCCAGACCCATATCTTATCTCCTTTCGGAACTTTTTTCTTTTTCACCCATTTATACCTTTTTTCGCTAAAAACTTCTTCTATTTTACCACAGTCATCCGGGAATTTCCACTTTTTCACAGTCTGTTCATAGAAGACAAAAAGGGATGCCGAAGCATCCCTTGGAAATCTGACCTGTAAGGCTGATATTTTATTCTGCATATTCCTCTGTGTAGGAACCATCTTCTGCTGTTGCGTCATAAGAAGTATCCTCGGAAGCAGCCTGTGCTTCTGCAGTATCTTCTGCAGCCTCTGCCGGCTGTGTCTCCTGTGTATCTTCACCGTAAAGTTTCGCGAAGAAGCTCAAAGTATCATCATACATTTTCTGACGAACTTCTTTGTCTGTACTGTAGAGGATATCATCTTCTGCCGGATCTGTTTCTGTGCTGAAGATGGTCTTTAATTCTTTATTAAGCATGTTCAGCTCCTGAGACAGGTAAGCTTCTGTTCCGTCCGGCACATAAGAAGCGCCGCCGTCTTTCAGAACTTTCAGATATGTCTCAAGTACTTTCCGGCTGAGTTTCTGTGCAACATCCTGTTCCAGTGTTACCGGTGGCTCTGTCACGCCTTCTACTACGGACTGAAGCGCCCCAAGATCACCTTCATACTCTCCCTTACAGAACTGTTTTGCCTGATCAAATTTGATCTTGGCCTCTTCTGAAAGATCATCTGTATTTAAAGCATCCTCTGTATTATCTGCGGATTCATCTGTTCCTGCATCTGTGCCGTCACCTGTAGCCGGCGGGATTTCTTCTGTGGAACCGTCTGTTGTTCCGTCTGTTGTTCCGTCTGTACTTTCATTCGGTGTCTCTTCTGTAGTTCCGTCTCCGCTGGCATCCGGAATATTGTCGGTTCCGCTGTTGTCGTAAGAATCTGTATTTTCGGTCTGGTTGGTATCTGCACCGGTATCCTTCGCAAGATTAGCATCCTCTGTAGAAGTCTGTTTAACATCATCTCCAAGTGCCCCGCTGTCAACGTCCTGTGTAATGTCCTCGCCTTCATCCACTGCATCGTCATCTGAACTGTCATCAGAAGAAGTTCCGTTCTTGCTGTCTTCAAGATTCTGCTGGATATCTTCCAGAGTTTTCTTCATTTCCTGAATGTCATAGTTCTGCTGTGCGATCTGCTGCAGAAGGGAAACGATCGTATCAAGTTCATCCTGCGTTAAAGTAACACCATTCTGAACAGCGATGTTATTTACGATATTGTAGATTTCATCAGCATTCTGGATATTGTCACCAATGATCTGAAGTTTTGCCTGATTGATGATATTCGTTGCATTGTCCTGTCCGACCTGCTGTGCAACATCACCTGTAACAACGACTTCTTTCGCTGCCAGGTCTTTCTTTGTGGAATCAAGTTCCTGTCCGCTTGCGGATTCGTATGCTTTCATGACACCGGTAAGAGCACCTGTACCGGATACTTCATACGGGCATGCTGCAACAACTTCGCAGTTGGTAACACCTGCCGTGGAAAGTGCTGTCGCGATCATATTACAGGTCACGTAATTGAGGTTTGCGGTACGTACTTTAATACCGCCTGACTGGGTAGGCTTTACGTAAGCACAGCTTAAAGTTCTTGTTCCGATCTGCTCACTCGGAACATAATTACCGAGCAGAGCACGCTCATCCTGATTCGTAACAGTGATGACCTGCACCTGGCTGGAATCTGCCTTAAAATAGTTCATCATTGTATTCTTCTGATCCTGGGTAAGGTCTGCACCGAGTGTTACGACCTTTGTGCCGTCAGCCATCGCCGGGATCGGAGAGCTGACTGCCAGGCACATGCTGCAAAGTAACGCAACCATTATGTTTCTTTTCTTCATATCTTCATCCTCCATATTCTCTTCACAGGAAAGTACCCTCTGCTTCCTGTGATTACATATCTTTTTATCGAGTACATGTATTATAACACAGTTCTGCACATAGTTGTATTTTAAATTTTATTTTTTTCGAACAAATGTTTCATCAAAACTCTACAGAACTTCCAGAAATACCTGTATGGTACCGCCACAGACAAGTCCTTCTTCCTCTGCCTCGGAAATGGTCATATCTACCTTAAAAATCTTTCCGGTCCGCTCCCCGTCGTGAATCATACGCAGACACTGATGCTGCACTTCACTTTCCATGCAACCGCCACCGATCGTCCCAACCAGTGTGCCGTCGGCAAGAACCAGCATTTTTGTCCCGATCTCTCTCGGCGCCGATCCCCGTCTTTCAATGATCGTTGCAAGTGCCATTCCATTTTCTGCCTTCTTTCTTCCGGTCAGGTATTCCATCAGTTCCTTTTTGTAGCCGCTTGTTTTGCGCAGACTGTTCTTTTCATGAATGAGTTCGGATACAATAGATATCGCAATTTCTTCAGGTGTCTCTGCATTGATCGGCATACCTACCGGTGTATGGATCTCATCCAGCAGTTTCCAGTCGGTTCCTTCTTCTTCCATCTGTTTCTTAAGAAGTGCCGCACGTCCACGGCTTGCCATCATACCGACATAACAATGTGGTTTTTTCAGTATGATATCCAGACATTCCTTATCATACCGATGTCCCCTGGTCACGACCAGAAAATACGTATCTTCTCTGTCCGGAATCTGATCAAATCCATGCTCAAAACTGTCGCAGATCACCCGATCCGCCCCCATTCTTCTTGCTTCTCCAGCAAAACTCGGACGGTCTTCCAGTACTGTCACATGAAAACCGACTTTGGCTGCAAGCAGGATCACCTGCTGCGATACATGTCCTGCCCCACAGATCACCAGATGCGCCGGCTGTTTCAATGCTTCCACAAATACTTTCTGACCATCAGCCTCTGTGATCCGGCTCTGTTCTGCCTTAGCAATTTCTTTTAATTGTTCATCCGGGATCGCACCGTCACCGTACACTGTGATAAGGTCTCCCTTTGAAAAGAAATAGCGGCTTCCGCTGTTTTCCCCTTCAAGCACCGTAGCCAGAATATTATTTTTCTGATTCTGAAATTCTTCTATTTTTTTATAAAATTCAAAAAGCTCCATGTTTTCCCCCCGTGAACTTTTTTCTGTTTCTTTTATCCACAAAAGTATAACACTTCCCGTGTCTTTCCTGCAAGGACAAAACAGGAGATCTGCTTTTTTACAACAAAACATGCAGATACATCTCACATGAAATATACCTGCATGTCATAAAAAATTTTTCTTTCTTATTATATTGCTTTGTGATAAAGTTCTACAATATCACGCTTCTGAGAAGATCTCGGATTGACTGCAATATTTCCGCTCTTCATCGCATCATCTGCCATGGCATCGATCCTGCTCTCAATTTCTTCATCAGAAACTTCTCTGCCTTTTGCTGCCTGACGGATCGCTGTTGTCAGATTCTCCGGGATTCCGATGTCTTCATTCAGTTCACGGATCGCATCGACCAACATCAGCGGCTCAAATTCATCCTCATATGCCGGGATCCGACTGATGTAATTGTAGATTGTCAGATATCTGCCATGATCAGCCAGCGCATTGTATTCAGCGATCACCGGAAGCAGTACCGCGTTTGCCACTCCGTGTGGTACATCAAAGAAAGCACTTACCGGATGGCTCATTGCATGTACATTTCCAAGTCGTGCAAAGGAAAAAGCAATTCCAGCAAAAAGTGAACCTGTCAGCATTGCCTCAGCTGCCTCCAGATCTGTACGACGTGCAACAAACCGGCGGATATTTTTACCGATCAGTTCCATCGCTTTCTCAGCCATGGCATCCGAAAACGGCGAGGCTGCTGTAGAAACATATGCCTCTTCTGCATGAATAAATGCGTCGATTCCACATGCTGCCGCCACAGATGCCGGCGCAGATGTCAGAAGTTCCGGATCCAGTATCGCATAAGAAGGAAAAAGTTCATAACTGAATACTGTCAGTTTATAATCTCTGCTGTGATCTGTGATAACCGAAAACGCAGTGACCTCTGAACCGGTGCCTGCTGTCGTCGGGATTGCAATAAGCGGGATGATTTTTCCGGGTACTTTATGTGCTCCTTCATATTCTGTAATGCTGCCACCGTATTTTGCGGTTACACCGACGGCCTTGGCAACATCCATTGGAGAGCCGCCGCCCAGCGCCACAATAAAATCTGCCCCGGCTTCCTTAAATGCAGTTGTTGCCTTTTCTACAGTCGTTACTGACGGGTTTGCTTCTATTTCCGTAAAGATATCCACCTTCATGCCAGCATCTTCGAGATATTTTGCTGCTTTATCCACAATTCCCATCTTACGAAGTGTCGGTCCTGACAGCAGCATGGCATGGGTTCCTCCCAGTTTCTGTGCACATTCCGGAAGCCGCACAAGCGTACCTGCCCCAACGATAATATTCTGTGGTATAAAAAATTCAAACGGATTCATAATCTGCCTCTTTTCTCATTTTATATCTATTTTTATCTGACGTCATGCCGGCATTCTCGAGAGTACACGGTCAATTGCCGCATCAATAACCAGATCAAGTTCTTTATCATCAGCCTCCGGCATCAGAGATGCAGCATCCTCATCAGAAATGATCTCAATAAGACTGCCGAATTTTTCTCTATATTTCAGTTTGCAGACTGCAAAGAACACAATTCCGAGCAGGCTCCACGCACCAACCATCATCCATTCCTGCATGATCAGAGTACCGCCGGAACCAGGAATACAGTATACGAGTACCATACATCCGGAAAGGATCACCGCCATGGTTCCGACAAATTTGTACGCCGGAACACGATAAGGTCTTGGCATATCCGGTTCTTTTTTCCGAAGAATCAGGAATGAAATCGAAACCATACAGTATGCAAGACAGCAGCCGAAGTTTCCTGCGTCACAGATCCACACCATCATGACACGTCCTGCAAAAGGAGCAAGCATGGTAAGAATACCGATCAGAATCAGTGCATTTACCGGTGTTTTGTGCTTCGGATGAAGTTTTGCAAACACCTTCGGAATCATGTAGGATTCTGCCATGGAGTATAAAGCACGGGAACCACCGATCATAAAGGAGTTCCATGAAGTCACGATACCACACATACCGCCTACAATGATGACTTTCGCCATCACGGATGTTCCAAAAGCTTTCGCCATGGCATCCGCGGTAACAAGGCCTGTCGTACTCTGGGAAAGTGCTATTTCCGCCGGGTTCAGGACATATCCTACAGATAAAATTACGAAAGAATAAAATACAACTGCCAGTACAACAGACAGGATCATCATCTTACCTATCTTTTTAAGCGGTACATTGATTTCTTCTGCCGCCTGCGGGATAACATCAAAACCAATAAAGAAAAACGGTGTGATAACGGCAACTTTCAATACATTTTTTGCCATTGTTCCCGTTGTTTCACCCATAAACATCTGTCCCTGCAGATTGTCTACATTACCGTTAATCACTGATGCTACAATCAGAAGGATTCCTGCTCCACCGATTATGCAGGTCAGAACAGTCTGGAGTACTGCTGCTGTTTTTGCCCCCAGGATATTGATCATCATGATGAAAAATGCCACGATAATTGCCACGATCAGCCAGGATGCATAAATATCAAATCCTGCTACCGTATAAAGATAACCTTTGAGGAATCCCGGCCACAGATAGGTAATGATCGTCGGAAATGCACATGCCTCAAAACAGGTAACACCGACATATCCGAGAACAATTGCCCATGTACAGATAAAAGAACCCGTCGCCCCCATTGCCTTGTAACTGAATACATGTTCCCCTCCACACTGTGGCATGGCAGCCGTCAGTTCTGCGTATGTAAGACCGACAAAAAAGATCATGACACCGCCGATCGCAAATGCAAGGGCTGCACCGACAACACCGCCTGCATCGATCCATGTTCCGGAAGATACGACCCAGCCCCAGCCGATCATAGCTCCGAAAGCGATCACAAGAATATCCCATGCACTGAATACTTTATCAAATTCTGATTTTTTCTGTCCCATAGACTCATTCCTCCCCGCTTCCGAATTTTCTTCTGACAAGTTCCTCGATGTAATCTGCTGTTCCCTCTATCCCAAGATAAGAGCTGTCAATCAGGATATTTCGATTGTGACGGTCACCACGATTGCTTCCTGTCAGTGCCAGATGACGTTTGTGATATCGTTTATCTTTTTCCAGAAGCAGAATTCTGGCATCCTTCTCTGTAAGATTATGACTCTCCATAATGTTGTGAATTCTTACATCATCCGGAGCATAGATAAATGCCCTCAGAAGATTGATCTTATCGGAATCTTTGAGAATATAATCCGCAGAACGTCCGATGATCACACAGGATTCTTTCTCTGCCAGTTTGCGGATAATCTGCTTCTGCACATGAATCGCACGATCTGTCAGATCCGCATATTTTGAAAAGGATCCTCTGACATCACCCTCTGCACCTTTACCTGCGATCGTGCCGCCTTCTTCAACTTTTTCCATTATTTCTTTTGGTATTCCGACCTCTTCGATGATCTCGTCCACGAGTTCACGATTATAAAATTTGATATTGAGGTCTTCTGCTATTTTTCTGCCTATGGCATTACCTTTGGCGCCGTATTCACAGCCAATCGTTATTACCAGATGTCTCATACCGATTTCCTCTTAATAGAAAAAAGCGCGCGAACCACTTATGATGATCCGCGACGCCCTTGTCACTTTTTTGTTCTTATTTATTTTTCCAGGGATTTGATCGTATCTTCAATGATCGCAACTGCTTTGTCGCAGTCTTCTTCTGTCACGATAAGCGGTGGAATCATACGGATGATATGTGCTCCGATCGCTGTGATCAGAAGTTTGCGATCCAGGCAGCCGTGTTTTACATCTACACCGCCGATCGTATCATCAAATTCCACACCAACCAGAAGTCCCTGATGTCTTACTTCTTTTACATGTGGAAGTTTTTCCAGTTTGGATGCAAAGTAGTCACCGACTTTTTTCGCATTTCCCGCAAGATCTCTGTCAAGAAGTTCGTTAACTTCTGCAAGTGCTGCCGCACAGCTTACCGGATGTCCGCCGAATGTAGTTCCGTGGGAACCTGCCGAAAATGCTTTTGCAACTTCTGCTGTCGCACAGATTGCACCGATCGGCATGCCGCCGCCAAGTGCTTTCGCCATAGAAACGATATCTGGTTTGATTCCGTAGTTCATATAAGACATTACTGCACCAGTTCTGCACCATCCGGTCTGTACCTCATCGATCAGAAGAAGCATATCATTCTCATCACAGAATTCACGAAGTCCCTGCATAAATTCCATTGTTGCAGGATGTACACCGCCTTCTCCCTGTACCGGCTCAACCATGATTGCAATGGTGTTTTCGGTACATGCATCTTTAAATGCCTGCAGATCATTATACGGTGCATAGGAGAATCCGTATGTCATCGGTCCGAAACCAACCTGGCATCCGTTTCCCGGCTGACCGGTTGCGGACATGGCACCGAAGGTTCTTCCATGGAAGCCCATCTTTGCAGTTACGATATGGTAACGGTTCGGCCCGTATTTTTCTATGCCATATTTACGTGCCATTTTGATCATCGCTTCGTTTGCTTCTGTACCGGAGTTCTGATAAAAGATCTTGTCCATGCCGATCGTCTCGCACACTTTCTCGGCAAGTAATGCCTGCGGAATCGTGTATGGATAGTTGAATGTATGCATGATGTCTTCTACCTGGTCTTTTACCGCTGCCACTACTTTCGGGTTACAGTTTCCTGCGCTGTTTACTGCAATACCTGCATAAAAGTCAAGATATGGTGTTCCGTTCTCATCATAGAT
>UMDT01048837.1_pt1 | contig 19299 bp, 14 predicted proteins | sample 1964561 | NCBI WGS metagenome assembly UMDT01 (sample SAMEA4836001, study PRJEB28245) | human gut metagenome | biome: gut microbiome; material: fecal sample | place: Denmark | collected 2008
CAAAGCCGCGCAGACCAACCAGCTCGAGCATTTCTGCGGTTTTGCGCTTGATGTCTGCGCGGTCCAGCTTTTTGATGTGCAGACCGAATGCAATATTCTCCGCAACATTCAGGTGCGGGAACAGCGCATAACGCTGGAATACGGTGTTGATCTCGCGCTGATACGGCGGAACATCGTTCAGGCGCTTGCCATCGAAGAATACATCGCCGGAATCCGGCTGCTCAAAGCCGCCGATGATGCGCAGTGTGGTCGTTTTGCCGCAGCCGGACGGACCGAGCAGGGTCACGAACTCGCGGCGCTTGATGGACAGCGAAATGCCGCGCAGCACAGGCGTTCCGTCAAATTCTTTTTTCAGGTTTTGCAGATCGACCAGATTTTGATTCAATCCTCATCACTCTCCCCAAACAGGTAGCAGCCCCAAACCGAGCGGGTCAGGCTCTGTTTGGGGTTGCTCTATATCTATATTGTAGCAAATAATTTTTATCATATAAATAGTATAGGGAAATGCCGTGAAAGTCAAGGTGATACGCAGATTCTGCTCGCAAAGAAGAAGGGAAATTCGAGGGGAGGATGCTCGATTTGGAGAATTTGCCAGCTTTGTTATGTAAAGCGTACAAGCAGAAATAGTTTGATTTGTATATTTCGCAAACAGATACTGTTGAAAGTGCACAAAAAGATGATGCTTCAATTGGTGAAGGTTCATAAATTATGGCTCTTGTAACAGGGGCGGTTATCGTGTATTATAATACCTGTGATCAGGAAATGATCCAAACACAAAAACGTAATTTAGTCATTAACTTTTAAGGAGTTGTATATATCATGATGAAGGGTTTCTTTAATGGTCTGGTAAGCGCACGCATGATGGAGCTGGATAGCGGCCGTGCTTTCGCTAAGGCTCGCAAGGCTGAGCGCACTGCTAAGTAAGCGGTAGTCAAACCGAATTTATAAAGGCTTCCCGGAACAGATGGCTGGGAGGCCTTTTTTCTTTGTGTGACAGGATTGTGTTGGCTTTTACCGATAGAATGTGGTACACTTAAAAACATACGGTATTCAGGGGTAAAGGGGATAGGACGTTGCAGTTTATCAAACGGTTTCGGGTAGGCCAGCGCGCCATCAAGACTGCGATATCGGTCGGTCTGGCGCTTGCACTGGCGATGGTGCTGGGTTCCAGCCTGCCTATTTTTGCAGCTATTGGTGCAATCTCAGTGATGAGCCGTACCTGGGTGGATTCACTCAAGGAGAGCCTTAATCAGATAGCGGGTACATTCCTCGGCTATCTGATCGCATGTGTGTTTGTTACCGTGCTGCCCAATCCAACGTTTTTCGTGTGGATGGCGCTCGGCGTGCTGTGTGTGATTTCGCTGTGTATCGGTCTCAAGCTGAATTTTGCGATTCCGCTGGCGAGCATTGTGTTTGCTGATGTGTGCCTGTATACCGGCGGAGATTCAATTGTGTACGGCTTCCACCGATTTACCGATACACTGGTCGGCCTGGTCGTGGCACTGCTCGTCAATGTGGTAATCCGGCCGTATAACAACCGTCAGAAGATCATCAATATGATGAACGAGATTCAGAAAATGTTTCTGCCGCTGCTGCAGTCGCGCGTGCTCGAGCATCGTTATCCGGATCTGACGCCGCTGACCGAGAGAATGACCTCGCTTGCGTCCGAACTGCGTATTTTCGAGAAGCAGCCAGTAGCGCTGTGGCAGCATGCAGTCCGCGTGGCGGCCCGACGGCAGGAGGCGGCTTATCTGCGCGGCTGTGAGCAGCTGCTTGCTAAAATGTGCGGTGAGCTGGCGGCGCTGTGCAATATGGACTCCAATCCGGCACCGGGGGAGAAAAGCATAGAGCGGCTGACCGCGCACGGCCTTACCGCACCGGAAAACCTCAAGGATTACTGCCGGTGCTCGCCGGTGGATGCACAGGTTATGGATTTCCATATCGGCAACCTGCTCGATGCGTATGATTTTCTGACTGCGTTTCATCATGTGTAAGACGAGTATGCCTTGACAAATGAGCGGTCAGGCGCGTATAATAAAGGTACAAAAAGGACGCTGTTTTAGCAGTCAGCCCTTTACTTGGTCAACTTTTTTGATGACCGTTCGGTGGCCGCCGGACGGTCATCGCGCTTTTATAAAGAAGATGTACAGTACGATGACCGCACAAATAAAAAGCTGGAGTGCTTTCCTCTTCATCTGCGCTCACCTCCTTTCACCCACAGACTGTGGGGAGGGAGAAGGGCTGACCGCCGTTGCAACAGCGTCCTGTGGAATGACAAGCATTCCACGAGTTCATTATAGCATGAATTGTCGAACTTTGTCTATATAGGTGAACAGGTCAGGACGCCTTCTGCACCGGTCGGCTTGACTTCTCCTCACAAAATGGTTATAATAGAACCATTATAATCGTTATTTATGCGATGACGCAGGAAAAGTAACCGGCTCGCCTTGCGCGAAAGAGAGAGGCTCCTCGGCTGAAAGGGCTTTGCGCGGGAAACGGTGAAGTGCGCCTGCCGAGCAACAGGGTCAAACGCCTTGCGGGAAGTGCCCGTTACCGCACTGCACGAGCGAAAAATCGGAGTGGAACCGCGTTTGTACGCCTCCCGAGGGAAGAATATCCCCTGGGAGGCTTTTTTGTTCCCGAAACTCCGCATAGCTTTCCTGAAAACCATCAAAAGGAGATAAAAATCATGAAACTCTACAACACGCTGACCCGTCAGAAGGAGGAATTCGTTCCGATCACGCCGGGCGAGGTAAAGATGTATTCCTGCGGACCGACGGTGTACAACTACTTCCATGTCGGCAACGCACGTCCGTTCATCATTTTCGATCTGCTGCGCCGTTACTTCGAGTACCGCGGCTACAAGGTTGAGTTCGTGCAGAACTTCACTGACATTGACGACAAGGTAATCAACAAGGCGAACGAGGAAGGCGTGGACTTCAACACCATCGCCGAGCGTTATATTAAGGAATACTTTGTTGATGCACAGGGTCTGGGCGTCAAGAAGGCGACCGTGCACCCGCGTGCAACCGAGACCATGGACGCGATCATCGACATTGTTGAGCGCCTGATCGAGAACGGCCACGCTTACGTTGCTGAGAACGGTGACGTTTACTTCCGCACCAAGTCCTTCCCGGAGTACGGCAAGCTGTGCCATCAGCCGATGGAGGAGCTGCAGGCCGGTGCCCGCATTTCTGTCGGCGAGGTAAAGGAAGACCCGATGGACTTCGCGGTCTGGAAGGCTGCAAAGCCGGGTGAGCCGGCTTGGGATACGCCGTGGGGCAGCAAGGGCCGTCCGGGCTGGCACATTGAGTGCTCGGCTATGGCGAACAAGTACCTCGGCAAGACCATCGACATCCATTCCGGCGGTCTTGATCTGATTTTCCCGCATCACGAGAACGAGATCGCACAGTCCGAGTGTGCAAACGGCTGCACCTTCGCGCATTACTGGCTGCACAACGGCTTCCTGACCATTGACAATGAGAAAATGTCCAAGTCCAAGGGCAACTTCTTCATGGTCCGCGACGCAGCAAAGCAGTTCGGCTATGAGACCATCCGCATGTTTATGCTGAGCGCGCACTACCGCACTCCGCTTAACTACTCTGCTGAGTCGCTGGAGATGAACAAGGCCTCCCTTGCCCGTCTGTACGAGGCTCGCAATAATATGGAGTTCCGCATCGAAAAGGCATCCGGCGACACCATGACCGCCGAGGAGACCGAGAAGCTGGAGGCTCTGAAGGGTTACAAGCAGAAGTTCATCGACGCAATGGACGACGACCTGAACACCGCAGACGCACTGTCCGCCATCTTCGAGCTGACCCGCGAGATCAACGCGTACAACGGCTCGCATCAGGACGCAACTAAGGCATTCCTGACCGCAGCGCATGATCTGTTCATGGAGCTGACCGGTGTGCTCAATCTGGTGCAGAACCGCGACGATGCGGCTGACCCGGATGCCGAGAAGATCGAGGAGCTGATCGCGCAGCGCGCCGCAGCCAAGAAGGAGAAGAACTTCGCTGAGGCAGACCGTATCCGCGGTGTACTGGCTGATATGGGCGTTACCATTAAGGATACCCGTCAGGGTACGCAGTGGAGCCGCAATTAAATTGCGAATCCCGACTATTTGATAGAGAAAGTCCTCTGTTCGTGTGCGAATAGGGGACTTTTTGCGTATTTTCTGCACTGGCAGGGCATCTTGCTGACGCAGCCCGCATGTGCCGGTCAACCGGTACTAAGGAACGCTGCTAGTGACTTTTTCACTTCAAATTGATAAAATCTTTGCACGCCGCGCACAAAAAACTTGCGTGATATCAGGATGAACAAGCGGAAAACCTGCGAAAAAGCGGTTTTTGTCGGTTTATACAAGTGTCGTTGATTGACATTTTTGCAGGATTGCGGTACAATATATTCATTATCTGATTTATTGGGACGGAAAGGAGAAGGCGGAATGACGATTCAGCCTGATTATGTAAAGGAAGAACTTTTGCATGAACTGAGTGAGAGCTTTTGTATGCACAACCAGCTCCCACCTGATCTGTTTACGCGCTACCGCATCAAGCGCGGCTTGCGTAACGCGGACGGTACCGGTGTTCTGGTCGGTGCTTCTCATCTGGGCAACGTACACGGCTATATTCTGAACGAGGGCGAGCGCGAGCCGATCGAAGGCCGCCTGACCTATCGCGGATATAATGTATACGATCTGATTCACGGTCTGGAGCAGGAAAACCGCTTCGGCTTTGAGGAGATCGGTTATCTGCTTATGTGCGGCAAGCTGCCGAGCCGCCGTCAGCTGGCGGAATTTCAGCACACCATCGGTCTGGAGCGTGCCCTGCCGGACAACTTCACCGAGGATATGATCATGCGTGCGCCGAGCCGCGACATCATGAACAAGCTGGCAAGCGCAACGCTGGCACTGTATTCCTATGATGCGAACCCGGATGAAACCACGGTCGAGAACATTATGCGTCAGGGCATCAGCCTGATGGCCAAGTTCCCGGTTATCATTTCGCATGCGTATCAGGCAAAACGCCGCTACTTTGATAACGATTCCATGTTCCTGCATGTGCCGGATCCGAACCGTTCGACTGCAGAGAATATTCTGCACCTCATTCGTCCGACCGGCGAATTCAACGATGACGAGGCTAAGCTGCTCGACCGCTGTCTGATCCTGCACGCCGAGCATGGCGGCGGTAACAACTCGTCTTTCACCGTGCGTGTTACTTCTTCGTCCGGTACGGATACCTATTCGGCGATCGCGGCTGCGGTTTCCTCGCTGAAGGGCCCGCGCCACGGCGGTGCAAACCTGCGCGTCGTCAAGCAGTTTGAGGAGATGAAGGAGAATATCCACAACTGGAAGGACGAGGTCGAGGTCGGCAATTACCTGCGCAAGATTTTGAATAAGGAAGCAGGCGACGGCTCCGGCCTGATCTACGGCATGGGTCATGCAATTTACACCTTGAGCGACCCGCGTGCCGTTGCACTGAAAAAGGCTGCTCGTCCGTTGGCGGAAAAGACCGGCTATTCGGACGAGATGGATCTGATCGAGTTGGTAGAAAAGCTGACGCCGGGCGTCTTTGCCGAGATCAAGGGCAGCGACAAGCCGATGTGTGCGAACGTCGATATGTATTCCGGCTTTGTTTACAAAATGCTCGGACTGCCCAAGTCGCTGTATACGCCGCTGTTCGCTACCGCGCGTATTGTCGGCTGGATGGCACACCGCCTTGAGGAAGTTACCACCGGCGGTAAGATCATCCGTCCGGCGTATAAGCCTGTTGCGAAGAATATCGAGTACGTTAATATTGATGAGCGGAATGACGGTCCGATCAACGACTGATTTTTAATTTTTAGTTTTTTTGAAAAAAGTGTTGACAACCTGCTCTATATGCGTTATACTAAATGAGCTTGGTCAAAGACAGCTGGCGCCGCAAGGCTTAAATGGCGATTTGTTCGCCGCCCGCCGAGGTCAACACAGACATGTTTATTATCATATTTGATTATGTTTTCTGTGTACCCTCCCTGTGTCTTTGCACCGGGAGGGTACTTTTATTTTACAGGAGGTGAAAATGATGCCGAACGCAAAGATTCTGGAAGAGAAGAAGGCTCTGGTCGCTTCCCTGGTAGAGAAGATCAAGAATTCTCCGGCAGGTGTACTGGTCGACTACAAGGGCATCAACGTAGAGGATGATACCAAGCTCCGCAAGCAGCTCCGTGAAGCTGGCGTTGAGTATGCTGTCATCAAGAACACTCTGATCCGCTTTGCAGCTAAGGAACTGGGTTTTGACGAGCTGGATGCGTGCCTGCACGGTACCACCGCTCTGGCAATCTCCACCACCGACGACGTTGTCGCTCCGGCGAAGATCCTGGCTGACTTTGCTAAGACCCACGAGAACTTCACCCTGAAGGCTGGTTACCTGGAAGGTAAGACCATCGGTGAGGACGAGGTCAAGAAGCTGGCTGCTATGCCGAGCAAGGAAACCCTTATCGCTCAGGTACTGTACAGCTTCAACTACCCCATTATGCAGCTCGCTATTGCTTGCGATGCTATCGTTAAGAAGGCAGAGGGCAATGAGGAAATGAAGGTTGCTGAACTGGTAGCCCCGAAGGAAGCTACAGCAGAAGAAGCTGCTGAGTAATTTCCCCGCACTGACTGATTTATTCGGTCAGGAACACATTTTAACTTAAAAATTATCTAAAATTGGAGGTTTAATCCCATGACTGTTGCTGAGATTATGGAAGCTGTAAAAGAGCTCAAGGTTATGGAGCTCTCTGAGCTGGTAAAGGCTCTCGAGGAAGAATTTGGTGTATCCGCTACGCCGGTAGCTGTTGCAGGTGCTGTAGCAGGCGGCGACGGCGCAGCTGCTGCTGACGCTAAGACCGACTTCGACGTAGTTCTGGTTGACGCTGGCTCTTCCAAGATCAACGTTATCAAGGCTGTTCGCGAGATCACCGGCCTGGGCCTGAAGGAGGCTAAGGAGAAGGTTGACTCCGCTCCGCAGACCATCAAGGAGGCTGCTCCGGAGGCTGAGGCTAACGAGATCAAGGAGAAGCTCGAGGCTGCTGGCGCTAAGGTTGAGCTGAAGTAAGGTTTCCTTACCGAACCAACTGCTTGCAATCAAGCAATTCCAAAGACGCAGAGTGTTTGCTCTGCGTCTTTTTCTATGCCAAATTTTCCGTCAGTCAGTGGTGACAAACCTGAAATTGTGCGGTATAATAAAATAGAATAATAATGTGGATAAGAAGGAGAATCTCATGCCGAAATTAGGACTTATTTCGCTCGGCTGCGCGAAAAACCTCGTGGACAGCGAGCACATGCTGGCCCGGCTGCGGGACGCAGGCTGGGAGATCACCGAGGATATGACCGAAGCAGACGTTGGCGTTGTCAACACCTGCGGCTTCATCGAAGCCGCTAAGACCGAGGCTATCGAAACCATTCTGGAGACCGCCCAGAACAAGCAGACCGGCAATATGAAGGGTCTGGTCGTGACCGGCTGTCTGGTGCAGCGCTATGCTGACGAGATGCGCGCTGAGCTGCCCGAGATCGACGTATTCTGCGGAACGGGCAGCTATGATGACATCGTGGACGCGGCCAATGCGGCGCTCAAGGGGCAGCAGGCGGCGTACATGGCCGATATGACCTCTGCTGCACTCGACGGCAGCCGTGACCGTCTGACACCCTCGTACACCGCATACTTTAAGATTGCGGAGGGCTGCTCGAACACCTGCGCGTACTGTATCATCCCCAAGCTGCGCGGTCGTTACCGCAGCCGTGAGATGGCATCGCTGCTCGAGGAAGCGCGTGCGCTCTCTGACGCAGGCGTTAAGGAGCTGATCGTCATCGCGCAGGACATCACCAAGTACGGTATGGACCTGCCCGAGCATAAGCGCCTGCTGCCCGAGCTGCTCCGCGAGCTGTGCAAGATGGACTTTACCTGGATTCGTCTGCACTACCTCTATCCCGACCAGATTACGGACGAGCTGATCGACGTGATTGCGGATGAGCTGAAAATCGTAAAGTATCTGGATATTCCGCTGCAGCATGTCTCTAAGCGCATTCTGCGTGCCATGCACCGTCCGGGTGACGGCGCGGAATTTACCAGGCTGATCGAGGATATGCGCGAGCGTATTCCGGGTCTTGTATTGCGTACAAGCCTGATCGTCGGTCTGCCGGGCGAGACCGAGGACGAGTTCGCCGAGCTGTGTGAGTTCCTGCAGAATGTCGGCATTGAGCGTGTCGGTGTGTTCGAGTATTCGCCGGAGGAAGGCACGGAGGCCGCAGAGCTGCCCGACCAGATCGACGACGAGACCAAGCAGAACCGCCGTCTGATCGTCGAAGAGCTGCAGTCCGGTGTGCTCGATGACTACAATACCTCCCGCCACGGTGAGGTCATGCAGGTGCTCTGCGAGGGCTTTGACGAGGAGCAGGGCCTGTGGTATGGCCGTACCTACGCGGATTCGGTCGAGGTAGACGGCCACGTCTACTTTGACGCGGCGGATAACGAACCGGCGGAAGGCGAGTTCGTGTCCGTTCTCATTACTGAAAGCCTTGGACCCGACCTGCTCGGTGTCCGTCAGAAGGAGGCATAATTTCCTATGACAACCGCAAATAAAATCACGCTGACCCGCATTGCGATGATTCCGTTTTTCATCTATTTTGCGGCGCAGCCCATGCTGATCATCGATGAGACCCGGTATCTCGCCGCGTTCCCGACCAGCACGGTCATCGCGCTCGTGCTGTTCTGCGTGGCATCGTTCACGGATTTTCTGGACGGCTATGTGGCGCGAAAGTACAATCAGGTGACGGATTTCGGCAAATTTGTCGATCCGCTGGCCGATAAGCTGCTCGTAGCGTCCGCGCTCATCCTGTTCGTAGAGCAGAAGGCGATGGCAGGCTGGATGGTCTGCGTTATCCTCGCGCGTGAGCTGATCATCACGTCTCTGCGCGTGGTTGCAGCCAATAAGGGCCGCGTGCTCGCCGCAACGTGGACGGGTAAGGTCAAAACCTGTGTGCAGATTGGCGGCATTATCATTATTTATCTGTACTATATCTTTGGGTGGGCGCTGTTCAGCGGCACTACTGGATTGTCTTTTGAGACGGGAGACAGTATCGCCTATACTCTGTTTATCTCCAGCACAGGCAATACACCGCTGTTGCTGACCATCGTCGGCTGGGTGGTAACGCTTGTTACCATTTACTCCGGCTATGATTATCTCAAGAAGAACTGGGATCTGATCAAGGACGGCGCAGTAAAGGCAAAATAAGTACAATTTGATACGATTTGCGGAAGAGGTTCACGAGAGTGAGCCTCTTTTTGTTTTACTCAGCACCGGTTGACCGGGGTACGCGAACTGCGTCAGCGTGTTCGTTCTATCCGGGCGACAGCCTTTTTCTGCACCGATTGTGCGGGGGCACGAGTTGCGTCAGCAATACGCCCCTAACGGGCGGGGCGTTTTTCGCTGAACCTCAGCGGGTGGGGAGTTGCCGCGCCCCGCGGCGGGGGGCAAGAGGGTAGACACCTGCGGTTTCTACCCTCTTATGCCCCTGCCGGGCAGGCAAGTTCGGTTCGCTTCGCATGCGGAAAATCCTGCGGGTTTTCTCATGAAAAGTTCCCTTTCTTATTTTCGCAAAATGTGTGCACGGGCATATTCGCACGATAAAATCGGGTAAGAATTTCCGCCGGTTTTTTGATGCTTTTCGGAATGAAATTGATATTCAGCAAGGTGCTCAAACGTCTGTGCTTTTATGTGTGCAATCCATACAATGCCAGAATGAAAAGAGTAATTTTTGTATAGAACAGAGTTATACAGTGCATTGCGATATAACTCTTCCGCAGCTATAATATAGTCAAACAAACGAAAACACCGAAAGTTAAAACAAAACAAAAAAACTTCCGGTAAATCGTGAAAAGAGTATGTCTAAGATTTAAATGTCAAGGAGGAAATTATCATGAAAGAAATCCGTATTGGTCTGGTAGGTTCCGGCTGGATGGGCAAGGCTCATTCCTCTGCACTGGCTGACGCTGAGATGCTGTTTGGCCCTGACTACGGCACCGCATCCTTCGAGATCGTAGCTGACGCTAACGAAGAGGCTGCAAAGTCCGCTCAGAAGAAGATCGGCTTCAAGCGCATCTCCACCGATTGGCACGACGTAGTTACCGACCCGAACGTAGACCTGGTTGATATCGCTACCCCGAACGCTTTCCACTATGTAGTTGCTAAGGCTGCTCTGGAGAACGGCAAGAACGTATACTGCGAGAAGCCGCTGTCCATCTCCGCGGAGGAGTCCAAGGAGCTGGCTGAGCTGGCTGCTGAGAAGGGCGTAGTTAACTACGTTGGCTTCAACAACACCCAGAACCCGGCAAACGCTTACGTTCGTGAACTGGTTCAGTCCGGCGCTCTCGGCAAGATCATGCGCTTCACCGGCACCTACGATCAGGACCAGCTGCTCGACGAGTCCCTCCCGATCACCTGGCGCCACATCAACAAGCTGGCTGGCTGCGGTGCTCTGGGTGACCTCGGTTCCCACCTGCTGTCCATCTCCCAGTTCATCATGGGCGACATCACCAAGGTAAACGCAGTTGCTACCACCGTATTCCCGAAGCGTCCGAAGTCCGCAGGCTCCACCGAGATGGTTGACGTTGAGAACGAAGACATCATGACCTTCATGGCTGAGTACGCTAACGGCGCTATCGGTCAGATTGCTTGCTCTCGTGTTGCTACCGGCCGCAAGAACTACCTGACCTACGAGATTCAGGGTACCAAGGGTTCTGTTCGTTACGATCTGGAGCGCATGGGCGAGGTTCAGGTTTACTTCCAGTCTGACAACGAGCGCGACCGCGGCTTCCGCACCGTACTGCTCAACCCGCTGATGAAGGGCTACTCCGCATTCCAGCCGGCAGGCGGTATCTCCATCGCTTACAACGACATGAAGATCCTCGAGGTTCACGCTCTGTTCGACGCTATCACCAATGGCGCTGACTATGTAACCGACTTCGAGTTCGGCTACAAGATCGACCGCACCGTAGCTGCTGTTATCGAGTCCTCCAAGACTCACGAGTGGGTTGACGTTAAGTAAGTTACCCCTTGCATTAAATCATAAGCCGGAACGGTTTCAGCGGGAGCAATCCTGCTGAGACCGGAAAGGCGTAACATTTTCCTGAATAATTTGACAGGGAGGATATAATTATGGCTATCAAGATTGGTATTGCACCGGACTCCTGGGGCGTATGGTTCCCGGCCAGTGATCCGAACAATGCAAAGCAGCCCCAGTGGTGGCGCTGCCTGGACGAAATGAAGGTTGCCGGCTACGAGGGCTGCGAGATCGGTCCCTGGGGCTACATGCCGAACGACGATCCCAAGGTTCTGAAGAACGCTATGGACGCGCGCGGCCTGACTCTGGTAGGCGCTACCGAGGGCGGCAACTTCCTCGATGACGCTGCTGTTGAGGGCATGCTCAAGGATATCGACGATATCTCCAAGCTGCTGAAGGCTTTCCCGTCCGCTAAGTATATCGTTCTGCTGCCTCCGATGTACACCAACCTCGCTACCGGCGAGCTGGAGATGAATCCGGAGCTGACCGACGAAGAGTGGGCTACCTACTGCAAGAATGTACAGAAGTGCGCTGACCGCTGCGCAGCGAACGGCTTCGTTGGCCTGTTCCATCCGCACGTTGACAGCCACGTTCAGACCGAGGAGCAGATCGAGCGCTTCCTGAACGACACCAATGTAGATCTGTGCTTCGATACCGGCCACCATGTATACGGCGGCGGCGAGCCGATCTCCTTCTACAAGAAGTGGGCTAAGCGCATTCCGTACATCCACTTCAAGGACTGCGATCTGGCTGTCAAGGCTAAGATGGACGAGAACAAGTGGTCCTTCGCTAAGGCTGTAACCGAGGACATCATGGTTGAGCCGGGCAAGGGCAGCATCGACTTCACCGCTATGCACAAGGCACTCGACGAGTGCGGCTACGACGGCTGGTGCGTCGTAGAGCAGGATCTGTTCCCGGTCAAGTCCTTCGACGTACCGCTGGAGAAGGCTTCCATCGGCCGTGAGAACCTGCGCAAGGCTGGTTTCTAATTTAACCATAATTTCATAGCAATACCCATTTTACAATCGCATCTACACCATTCCCGTTTTCATTATTTTGTTATCCGGTCCCTCTTGAATTTCCTCCAACAGAAAATCAAGAGGGACTGCTGATAAAGAGTACACGCAAGTGTGAAATACACAGGCGTAAGAAGGCACTGAGAGAGCAGGGCCCGGAAAAAAGAGAGGAGAAGAAATTATGAACAAGAAGAGAGTGTTAGCGATGTTGCTGGCAGGTGCGATGGCATTGTCGATGACCGCATGCGGCGGCGGCAATTCTGCCTCGACCGATGACAGCAGTAAGGACGGTGGCGCATCCGCTTCCGGCGGCAGCTACAAGGTCAGCGTTATTCTGAAGACCCTGGCTGCCGAGTACTGGCAGTATGTAAAGTCGGGCGCTGAGGATTACGCTTCCGAGCATTCGGACAAGGTTACGGTAGAGGTTAAGGGCCCGAGCTCTGAGACCGCTTTCGATGAAATGCAGAACATGATCGAGACCGACCTCAGCTCCGGCAGCTATGACGGCGTTATTATCTCTCCGCTGCAGTCCGATACGGCGGCTCAGCTCGTAAGCGGCACCAAGCTGCCGATCGTTGCTATCGACACCAACTTCGAGGCACCGGAGGTTAAGTCCTTCGTAGGTACCGGTAACGAAGCTGCTGCCAAGAAGGGCGGCGAGGCTGCTGTTGAGGCTGCCAAGGCTGCCGGCTGGACCGATATCAAGTGCATCGAGATCGCAGGCGTACAGGGCGACCAGACCAACACCGCTCGTATGAACGGCTACAAGGCTGGCGTTGAAGAGGCAGGCGGCACTTTCCTGAGCGACGAAGTACAGTACGCAGACGCAACTGCTGACCGTGCTACCACCGCTATGGAAGCTATCATGCAGACACATCCGGAAGGCATCGCAATCATTTGCGCAAACAACGACGACATGGCTATGGCAGCAGCCCGTGCAGCGCAGGGCCATGACGCATACAAGAACACCATCTTCCTCGGCTTCAACGGCGACCGTGCTGCTTGTGAAGCGATTCTGGCAGGTCAGATGACCATGTCTGTCGCTCAGATGGCTTACGAGATGGGCTACAAGGCTGTTGAGACCATGGTTCAGGTTCTGGACGGCGAGACCGTTGACGAGTTCGTTGACTCCGGTTCTGACGTAGTTACTCCGGACAACGCGCAGGAGCGCCTGGATACCCTGAAGACGCAGCTCCACTAAGGGAACTGCATTCCGCACAAACGCAGATTGTGCGATAATGTTCACGCGTAAGATCTTCTCTCCGGATCGGTAGGAAAACGCTCCAACGTTCTGCCAATCCGATATGGATAAACGCAAATTTCAAAGATCCTTTCTCTCATTCTATTTCTCTATATGGTGGTGCCCCCTGCTCCTGCCCAAGCAGGATTAGGGGGCATTGCTATGAATTGAGGTTGGATGAGATATACAAAATTAGCATTTCCATACAGACTATTCTGCAGGCTGCAGAGAAAAAGAGGGACAAGCTGCTGCAAACACCCGTGGCAGCGTATTTACACAGCAAACAAGAGGGGTTTTAAGAAAAATGGTATTTACACTGGGTTCATTTGTGCTTGTCACTGTAGCGGTGGCATTCGTAAGCTGGCTTAAAACCAAGGGAACGGACGAGACCAGCAAAGACGGTTACTTCCTTGGCGGCCGAAGCCTGAGCGGTCTGGTTATCTTTGGTTCTCTGATGATGACCAACCTGTCCGCAGAGCAGCTGGTAGGCCGCAACGGTCAGGGCTATGCAGCCGGTATGACTGCAATGGGCTGGGAGACCATGTGCCCGATCGCATTGACGCTGATGGCGCTGTTCTTCATCCCGAAGTACTTCAAGCTCGGCATTTCCACTATCCCGGAATTTCTGGAAAGCCGCTTTGACCGCGCAACCCGCGTCATTGTATCGTTCATTTTCCTTGTCGCTTATATTGTAACCATGCTGCCGCTGGTGCTGTACGCAGGCTCGGTAGCGATGGAGCGTATCTTCGGCATTACCGCACTGATGGGCGGCAATCGCTTTATGGCAACCACTGTAATGTGCGTCGCACTCGGCGTCATCGGCGGTATCTATGCAATCTTCGGCGGCCTGAAGGCCGTAGCCGTATCGGACTCTCTGAACGGCATCATCTTCATCATCGGCGCTGTCATCCTGATTCCGGTTCTGGCGTTTATCGCACTGGGCGACGGCAGCATCGCAGAAGGCATCCGCATTTTCGCTACCTCCTCTCCGGAGCACCTGAATGCGATCCAGCCTGCTGACGCACAGCCGCCGTACATTCCGTGGCCGATGATTGTACTTGGCTGCGGCATCAACCACATCTCCTACTGGTGCACCAACCAGTCCATCATGCAGCGCGTACTCGGCGCGAAAAACCTGAAGGAAGCACAGAAAGGCTCTCTGCTGACCGGTCTGACCTGCGTATTCTGCCCGATCTTCCTGGTAGCGCCCGGCGTTATCCAGTTCATCCGTGACGGCGGCGTACTGACCGACTTTGACATGGCATACCCGACCCTCATCAAGGACATCCTGCCGACTCCGGTACTGGGCTTCTTTGCAGCAGTCATGTTCGGCGCGATCCTGTCCTCCTTCAATTCCGTACTGAACAGCTCCATGACCCTGTTCACCCTGGACATCCTTCCGGTTATCTCCAAGAGGAAGCGCACGGATGCACAGCTGATCACCATTGCAAAGCGTTTCGGCATCGTGCTGTGTCTGGCATCCATTATTATCGCACCGTTCCTGCTGTATCTGCCGGCCGGCATCAGCACCTTCCTCAATCAGATGTGGGGCTACTACGGCGTTCCGGTTCTGGCCATCGTTGTTATGGGTATTCTGGCTCCGCGCATGCCGAGCTTTGCACCGAAGGTTGCCATCATTGTCCATATCGTATGCTATGGCCTGATGATGAACCTTCTGCCGTTCCACTTCCTGTACTTTGAAGTAGGCGCATTCGTAATTGACCTGATCCTGATGGCGATTCTGACCAAGGCTGCACCGCGCAAGGAAGCGTATGTACTGCCTGACCTCGAGGTTGTTGATATGACCCCGTGGAAGTACCGCAAGCCGGTTATCGCAGTTACGTTCATCCTGCTGGCAGGCATTTATGTGCTGTTCTCTCCTCTGGGTCTGGGCGGCTGATAAAGCAAACCGAAATAAAAGACAGATCACTGTTGCGGTCTGTCTTTTTTGCGTTCAGATATTCGGCACCGGCTTTCTGGGGCACACGAACCGCGCAGGCGGTTCGCCCGAACGGGCGGGGTGTTTTTCGCTGAACCTCAGCGAGAGGATTTGCCGCGCTCGGCGGCGGGGGCAAGAGGGTAGACACCTGCGGTTTCTACCCTCTTAACTCCCGTTTCACTTTATTTCTTAGTCTGGCGCATACCAGAGACTGGCGACCGCTCCGAAATAGGGGAACGGCAGAGGATTTTTACTACCGTGTCTTTCTCAACCTATTCGAAGGGTCGGATACCTTGCTGCTACACATACGGTTTCATCAACGCAAGGTGCGGCATAGCAGTGCTGCACAATTTGTCGGCACGTGGTAATAGAAAGCACCTGCGCGGCTAAACGGTTCTAAATAGATAAATTCGCAGGTGCTGTCTGTCATATCCAGACTAACGAGTTGCGCGACACGGGTATGTCGCGCCTGCTGAGATGAAACCGCCTGTGTAGCGGTAAGTTATCTGTGAACTGCGAAAAGGCGGAGAAAGACTCGCAACGGTCACCCGACTGCCGTTCCCAAATTTCGAAGCGGTCGCCGCTCTCCGATTTTCGCCAGACAAACAAATAAAGGAAACTGGAGTCCCAAGAGGATAGTACTCGTTTAATCCGCGCACGGCGCGGGAACAAGGTTTAGTGGCCTACGGGCAAACTTTGGTGTCTATCCTTTTGGAACCCCAGCTAAGGGTTAGCACCCATTCCGTATTCTTTAGCACACAGATAACGTCTGATATGGTAAAATCAGAACGAAATAGCCCGGAACGCCGTTGGCGAAATATCCGTCTCCTGCCGGAATGCCCGCGCAAAGTGCGATGCACTGTTGAAGCCGCAGTCCTCGGCAATCTGTTCAACGGTCAGGTCGCTGGACAGCAGCAGACGCTTGGACTGACGCAGACGGTACTGCAGCAGATACTCATGCGGCGTACAGCCGACGTATCGCTTGAAGCTGCGGATAAAGTGCGATTTGCTGATGCCGCACATCCCGGCAAGGTCGTCCAGCGAAATATCATCGGCAAAATGACCGTGAATGTACGCCAGTGCCGGTGCAAGCAGCTCACTGGTGACGGTGGTTCGCACGGTCTGCGACGCCAGACCACCCAGAATGCTGTGTACCGCAATGGAAATCTGGTGCTCGTTCATGGAGGCAAACTGCGTGCTCATGCCGTACTGCGCCGAGTGCACGACCGTGCGGAACTGATCCTTGAGCGACAGCATCGGCTGCTTTTCGTGCACAAGGCCGAATCGCTCGGTCAGATATTCGGTGTACTGCTTGCTGCCCGCACCGTTGAAGTGAAACCAGTAGAAGTCAACCTTGTCCGGACACCAGTAGCAGTGCGGCTTGCGGCAGTCGAACAGCGCTATTTCGCCCTCATGCGCCTCGGCGGTCATACCGTCTGTGCGGATGCAGAGCGAACCACTGTTGATGTAGATCAGCAGGTATTGGTCAATGCCGTTTCGTTCGATCCGGTAATCGCTGTTGTAGATGAACTGACCGAACTGCGGGCAGTAATACAGCGCACTTTTCGCAAATTCGGACGGCAGTGAGAAGTCCATGAAGGACGGGGTCAGTACGCCGGTATCTACAATTTGCATAAAATCCCTGCTTTCATTTGTTCTCGATAGCTTTGCTGCTTTTATCCTACCACCTTCGGCAGTTCAGAGCAACCCCGAAGCAAAAAAACGTCCGACCGGACGGTAATTGCGGAGATGGATAAAATAAATGACCGTTCGGCTGGTACCGAGCGGTCATTATGGTTTTGGTGATGGGCTGCAGGGAGCGGCTGCTGCACAGCCTTCCCTTCGCAGTTGTTACGCTTATTGCACCGTCTTTGGCACAGGCGGTTTTACTCCGCCAGCTTATAAATCTCGATGATAGCCTGTTCGTCGAGTGCGGAATAGCTCTTGACCGGACCCTTGACCGTGCGGACGGTATTCGCTGCCAGCTGTGCGTAATTCTCCGGCTTGATGCCCAGCTGCGCCAGATGCGTCGGCATGCCGATCTCCTCAAAGAAGCGCTTCATGGTCAGGATGCCTTCGCGCGCGGTGCGCTCGGGATGATGGAAATCCATCTCCACGCCAAATACGCGGTTCGCCAGCTGAGCAAAGCGCGGAAAATCGTTCTTCATTTCGTACAGCGCCCAGGCCGGGAACAGCACGGACAGACCGGCACCGTGTGCAATCTCATCGCGGAACGCGGACAGCTCATGCTCGAGCTTATGCACCGGGAACAGACGCTTGCGGCCGCAGCCGGTGTAATCGTTATGTGAAACGCTGCCCGCCCACATCAGGGACGCACGCGCCTCATAATCGCGCGGATTGGCGATAGCGCGGCGGCCGGCATCGCGCACGGCAATGAGCAGACCCTCGGCAATGCGGTCGGTAATGTCGCTTTCGCCGCCTTCCGGCGTGAGGTAACGCTCGAGCGTGTGCATCATGATGTCCACAATGCCGCAGCCGGTCTGGAATTTGGACACGGTATAGGTGTTCTCCGGATCAAGGAAGCTGATGCGCGGACGGTTGGTCTCGCTCGTGATACCGCGCTTCTCCTTGGTCTCCTCATTGGTGAGTACGCAGGAGTTGCTGCTTTCCGAGCCGGAGGCTGCCAGCGTCAGTACAGTGCCGACCGGCAGGGTGGTATCCGGCTTTGTGCCGGTAGATGCAAACTGCCACGGATCGGTTTTGGTGGCAACGCCCATGGCGATGGCCTTCGCCGAGTCGATTACCGAGCCGCCGCCGACTGCCAGCACAAAGTCGATGCCCTCTCGCTCTGCCAGTGCAATGCCCTTGCGAACAAGCGATACCTTCGGGTTCGGCGATACACCGCCCAGTTCAACAAAGGCAAGACCCGCCGCAAACAGGCTTTTTTCCACACGGTCGAGCAGACCGGAGGTACGGGCGCTCGAGCCGCCGAAGTGTACGAGGATGCGATGTGCGCCGAGTTCTTTCAGACGCGGGCCGATCTGTTCCTCAATATCTTTACCAAATACAATCTCAGTCGTGGTGTGCAGATTAAAATTCAGCATTAGGCGTTCCTACCCTTCCTATTAAAATGGTATGATTCTATTATATCGTTCCCCTTGCAAAAAGTCAAAAAATTCGATAGAATAATATAGATACGAAATCCAAATCATGAGGAGTGAGAGCGTGTATTACAGTTATTCCGCTGTCCAGTGGCTGCTGGTTTTCTACCTGTACTGTATGCTCGGCTGGTGCTTTGAGTCCACCGTGGTCTCGGTAGGACAGCGCAGACTGGTCAACCGCGGCTTCCTGCGCGGCCCCATGCTGCCGATTTACGGTTTCGGCGCCGTGATCCTGCTGCATGTTTCTCTGCCGTTAAAGCAGCATCCGGTGTGGCTGTATCTGGCGAGCATGATCGCGGCGACTGTGTTTGAATACATTGTCGGTGTGGTGATGGAGAAGATATTCAAGGTAAAATACTGGGATTACTCCAAGCAGAGATTCCAGTTTCAGGGCTATATCTGCCTGCGCTCGTCACTGTGCTGGGGCTTTCTCGGCCTGATCCTGACGAGCGTCATTCATCCGCCGATTGAAAAGCTGGTGCTCGGTCTGCCGTTTATCGGACTGATCGTGATAGACGTTCTGTTTTCGGCGGCATTTATCAGCGATGTGATCGTATCCGTACGCAGCGCACTTGATCTCGCCAAGGTGCTCGAGGAACTCGACCGTCTGCGCGAGCAGGGAGCCGAGCTGCGACAGCAGCTGTCCGAGACTGCGCTTGTCGGTCTGACCAACCTGTCCTACCGTGTAGAGGAAGCGCACGGCGAGTTCACTGAGAAGGTGGGCGAGGCGAAGGCACAGCTTGCCGAGCGTGTGGACGATGCCAGGGAGCAGCTTGCCGACGCGAAAGCGCATTTCTCCGAGAAAATGGACGATGCGAAGGAACAGCTTGCCGCCGTGCATGAGATGCGCTCCGACGAGCGCAGGGCGCAGACCGAAGCTGTACGCGAGCAGCTGC